>Ga0070734_10000493_pt1 | contig 81229 bp, 72 predicted proteins | sample Coa_R1_8_FD_66444 | JGI IMG/M metagenome (GOLD analysis project Ga0070734, IMG submission 66444) | Surface soil microbial communities from Centralia Pennsylvania, which are recovering from an underground coalmine fire - Coalmine... | ecosystem: Environmental > Terrestrial > Soil > Unclassified ...
GGGATGCTTTAATTTGTTGGGGACGAGCTGTTTACAGTAATTGCTCTAGTTCTCCCGGGCTATTACGTTTTCAAAGTTCCCTCGGTCTCCGGCTTCGCCGAGTGGCGGCGCTAATGTAGCTACGCGCATTTGTCGGTGCTGTTTCCGCAAGGAGCGGGTGAATTCGGCTGCGCCCGGAACCGCTGGATTCATAATCAGGAAATCAATGGTCAGCTTCAATTGACTGATTAAAGTGTTCGCTTCCGGAACGCTTAATGCGGGAAGAGCGGTACACTGCGGGGTGGTCAGAGTCTGGCCGAGCCAAAATACGAAACCCAAATCGTTGTCGAGGATCAGTATCGTTGCCACAGCGTCCTACCGCGCATTCCAGGCGTACTACATCTGAATGACAGTGGTTCATCGTAAACCGGCGCATTTCATGGATGCAACAGTTTTGCAACAGTCTGGTAATGGGGTGCGGTTCTGTCAGTACTGGAAACAAAACGAGGATCTCAAGGGAATTCAATTCCTCTGACGACGCCATCGGCGCCGTCCTGGCGGTCACCGGCGGCATAGATCACACGGACCGCGTTGCCCTGCTGAGGCCCACAGGTAAATTCCGCAGGTGCATTCCGCATTTGGACGCGCGAGGGATCTGTGATGGTGAGGGTCAGCGATCCGGCGGAGGTCTCGAGGACAATACTGGTCTTGGCGCCCTCGCAATTGACAATTCGGAGTTTGCCATCCGCGCGGCGAATGTGATCCTCCGGCTCGATGAAGGGATTCCAATTTTGCTCGTCGCGCGGCACGCGCGTGGTGACCAGGAGTGACTTGCCATTCCGGTCGCGAGCAAATTGGACGTTCAGTTCGGTATCGGCGATCCGCGCCAACTGAAGCGCCCGCTCTCGTTCTTCGGGTGTAGTCGCATGGTTGCTGGCCTGGATGGCGGCTAATTTCGCCTCGTCGTGGCGCCCCAGTTCGTCCAGGGCGTAAGACAGCGCCGTCCAGTACGCGAACTGACGCGCCGGGGTTACGGTGTGCATCGATTTAAGATGAGTGACTGCGGATTCGTACTGGCCCGCATTGTTGTCCAGGTGTGCCAGCAGGTAGTGTGCATCATCGAAATCGGGCCGCAGGGCTACCGCGCGCTCCAATGCGGGGCCAATGTCGGCGGCGGGCAGGCCGGCTTCATTCGCCAGTTGGGCATACCGGTAGCAGGCGCCAGCATCCTGAAATCCCAGATCGAGCGCCTGCTGCCAGTTCCGGCGCGCGCCAGCCCAGTTCTTCCCGTGGATTGCGATAGTGGCGAGCGCTGCCGGGAAATCGGGGTTTTGCGGGTAATCGCGCGCCAGTTCCTGATATTCGTTCTCGGCCCGGTCGAACTTGCCAGTCATCAGCAGCAGATCGGCTAAGACAGAGCGCCACAATGCGGGCGGCAACTCCGAAATCCTCATTTTGAGGCGGTCGGGATTGATCATCGGAAGAGAGGCCAGTGTGATCCGCCGTTTCTCCACCCACGTTCGTAAATCGGCGCTGATGGCCGGCAGCGCCTTGCCATAGACACCGGCCAGCGCGCGAGGGCTGGCAGTGCCGGCGCGCAAAGCGGAGATCAGTTCGGGAAAGCGCGGGCGGTAGTCCGGCGCCTGTGTCAGCATATCGGCGAACGCCCAGCTTTCGGCATAAAACATTTCCGCAGCATCGGGCCGCCCCCGCACCGGCGAATCGGCGGGCAGCGTAATCAGTTCTTCCAGAGGCATCCAGGCACGGCGCCGCAACACTCGCGCACGAATCGGCAGATCCCCGGCGGGCGTCTTCTCGGCGCCGCTCAGACGCACGGCCGCAAACACTTCTGACAGACCTTCGTTGAGCCAAGGGGGCAGCTCGAACTTGTTGGCGCGCAGCAGGAAATGCGCGTATTCATGGGCGGCGACATGAATATCGCCATCGCGCGGCGCCGACATGGCGATGATGTTGCGGCTTTCCGAACCCACGTAATACGCGTCCGCCGCGGGGCGGAGCTGGTAAGGTGCGTAATCGGCGTGGGAACGGAACACGATGACGCGCACCGGGGAGGATTCTGAGGGCGGGAGCCATGTTTGCCGCGAAAAATACTGGTGAAGGCTCTCGAAGGCGAGAAGGGCCGTCCGCGCGTCATCGGCACCGGCTTGCGCATACACCTCAAAGTCCTGACTGCGGGCGACCGCCGGGACCGAGGAAGGCGCGGCAGCGGCGCCGACGGCCAGCGCCACGGCCGCGGCCAGACACTGCACTCTGGAGGACACGCTCTACCGATAGCATAACAAGGGCGGCGGCAATTTCTCCGGTCCGGGCCCCTGCCGCCGGTTTGCTAATCGGCCGCCGCCGATTGCGTCTTGTCCGTTTTCCGGAGGGGCCACATCTGGAAGAATTCGGCGTAGTAGATCAGGAACGGGAACGTCACGCCGAGCAGCGCGGAGGCCAGCCAGATCTCGAAATCATAGCCTGGCGGCCCGGGCTTTACCGCGCCGGTCACGACCGGCGCCAGCGCCCCGTACACTGATGCCAACGCCACGCCAATCACCGCCGAGGCAATGGTGTTCAGGACTCCTTTCAGCGGTTGGGTGAAACGACTGAATAGCGAACCCTGCATCATATTCAAAACCATGATGGTTCCGAAAATGAACGGAATCGGGACTTTGACCATAAAGGCGACTACGTCCATCCCGCCTGCGACGACTCCCACGTAATAGGCCACGCTTCCCAGGACCAGCGCCACCAGTGTCCACACGAATCCGAGTACCGGCTGCTTCATGATTGCGGGCCATTTGGTGAACGGCCACAGGTCGAAGTTCAGCACCAGGAACAGCATCGCGAGCGCGGTCACTTCGAAAACCATCGCGCTCCAGGCATTAAACAGGCCGTGGGGATCGATCGAGGGCACGTATACCGGGGCGCCCTGCATGAAGCCGTAATCGAAAAACAGGCGGAACTGCAAGTAGTTCACGACGTAACAGGCCAGCAGCAAAGCGATACCAGCGGCCAGTGGATTTTTGATCAATGACGTAAACGGCCAGCCGCCCCACATCACGGCGCCCCAGAACGTCATGATCACCGAGGTGATGATGCACATGGCCGCCATCGGGGGAGGCGGATTGACTGCGCCGCCGACGGTGAAATAGTGAATGGCGGCAACGACGGCTCCGACCGCGAGAGCCAATACCAAGAGCGTTATTCCTTTGCCGGGCTGGCTCTGCCCCGCGGCGAATCGCGGCTGCTTGCAGCCCCAGATAACCACGGTCACAACCTGCATCGGTATACAGCAGATGAGAAAATACGAAACCCATCCGGCAAACATAGGAAAGCTGAAGAGCGATATGAAAGACAAGCCGATCGCCATCACTAAGACGGCAGCCAATATCCCAACCGCAGGCTGTTTGATGCCCATGATGCTGTCCCCTTTCCGTCCGGTGCCACTCTGGCGCCCGAATGGAGACAGCTATCCTATCATGCTCATGCCGCGCGTTTTGAATGGGCGGCGAGCGGCGGTGTTGGAGGATGAGCCTCTTCAAGTAAACTGTGGGGTTATGGCTGCGAGTGAAAGCGTCAACGCAGGCAGCGCGCCGGTTGTCGAGATCCGGCTGGTCTACGCGCACGGCTTGGCTGCCATCATCACGCTCCTGATCTCGGTTGCTTTCGGCATCCTGGCTTCGGTCGAACTGCTGAGTCCGGATTTGGCCGCTAATTCGTCATGGTTGAGCTGGGGCCGCCTGCGCTACGACCATACGCAAGGCATCATGCTCGGATGGCTCGGCAATGCTTTCTTCGCGTTTCTTTATCACGCCGTGCCGTTGCTCACGGGCCGGCCGGTGAGCAGTGCGCGACTCGGTCAATGGATCTTCGGAATCTGGAATTTCGCCGTGATCGCGCCCGGCTGGGTGCTGGTCCTCGCCGGATTCAGCCAACCGCTGGAATGGGCGGAGTTTCCGCTGGTCGTCGACGCCTTTGTCGTGCTAGCCCTCGTGCTGGCGATCATACAGTTTCTACCTCCGTTTTTCTGGCGCGGCCTGGAAGACCTGTACGTCTCCAGCTGGTATATCATGGGCGCCCTGGTGTTCACGTTGCTCGCTTACCCGATGGGCAACTTCGTTCCTGAACTCGTGCCGGGTGCTCGCGGCGCAGCGTTCAGCGGCCTCTGGATTCATGATGCTGTCGGCCTGTTCGTCACTCCGCTCGCGCTCGCCATCATTTATTTCGTCATTCCCGCCGCCACCCGCCGCCCCATCTACAGCCACTTCCTTTCGATGCTGGGCTTCTGGCTCCTATTCTTCCTGTACCCTCTGAACGGCACGCATCACTACGTGTTCTCAGTGATTCCGATGAGCGCCCAGATCGGGGCGATAACCGCCTCTGCGCTGCTTGGCATCGATGTCATCATTGTCGTCACGAATCTGCTTCTTTCGCTCCGGGGCTCGGGCGTTTTCCCGCGCGATGTAGCGCTCCGCTTCGCGGCCATGAGCACGATCTTCTACCTGGTGGTCAGCATACAGGGATCGGTGCAAGCGCAAATGGCGGTGAACCAGGCGGTTCACTTTTCCGATTGGGTGATCGGCCATTCGCATCTGGCGATGCTAGGCTTCGCGACCTTCGCGGCGGCCGGCGGCCTCGCGCACGTCTGGCAGCGCATCCCCTCGGCCCGCTACAACGGCCGCGCACTCGATTGGTCGTACTGGCTGCTCTTCACCGGTGTGATCCTGATGGTGACTGACCTTAGCATCGCGGGTTTGGTCGAGGCGCATCTCTGGCAATCCGCGGCACCATGGCTGGATTCCGTGCGCGCCGCGCGGCCTTACTGGATCGTCCGCACGGGCTCGGCCATTCCCATCGGCGCCGGTTTCATCGCCTTGCTCGCCGGTTTCACCACCGGCCCGCGCGGCGCCGGGCTCAAGTCGATCGAAGAGACCGTGGGCCTCGAGCCGGTCGAACACATCGCGCCGCGCCTGGCACAGGCTGCTTCGGGGGGCGCATGAACCGGGATATCGCGCGCTTTCTTCGCATGTCGTATATGGTGGCGAGCATCGGCGGCGTGGCGTTCTTCGCGATGTCGGTCGCGCTGCTCGGTATCTGGCCGGGACGTGTGCTGGAAGAGGAAACGCGCCGCATGTCGCCGCCGCATCCGCTCGGCTTGAGCATCAGCGAGCAGCGCGGCCGCGTCATCTATAGCCGTGAAGGCTGCGCGTATTGCCATAGCCAGCAAGTCCGCTACCTGCACAGCGATATGGCACGTTACGGCGCGCCGACGCTAGCCTGGGAAACACGTTTCGACTATCCGCATCTGTGGGGCACGCGCCGCATCGGCCCCGATCTCGCGCGGGAGGGCGGCGTGCATACCGAAGACTGGCAATTCGCGCACTTGTACGCCCCCAGAAATCTGGTAATGGATTCAGTGATGCCGGCGTTTCCGCTGCTCTTCGACGGCTCGCCCGATCGTCCGCGGCAGGAAGCGCGCGACCTCGTCGCCTACCTGGAAACGCTCGGCCGCGCGCGCGAACTAGCGGGACCCGAAGGCGAAGAGCACGCCCGCTCGGCCTGCAATTGCGCGGATGATGAAATGTCGCAAATGGCGTTCGAGGCTGCCGCGCTGAATGCTAATCCGGCCCGCGCCCGCCGTCAAGGAGCGACACCCGAGCTACTGCCGGCGGCGAACCTGGGCCGCGGCCGCGACCTCTATGCCCACAACTGCGCCAGTTGCCACGGTGTTCGCGGCGAAGCCGACGGTCCCGGCAGCGCCGGCCTGCATCCGCGCCCGGCCAATCTTGCCGAGCACGAATATAGCGCTGCCCGCGTCAGCTACGTCCTATGGAACGGTGTGGCCGGAACCTCGATGCAAGCCTGGCGCGATCTTTCGTCAGACGACCGCGCCGCGCTTGTGCAAGTAGTGCGCGGGTTTTACGCACCGCAGACCGAGCCGGCGCTCCCCGCCGATCTCACCGATCTCGGTGCGCGTGTCTACGCCGCGAACTGCTCGCAATGCCATGGAGAGCACGGCGCAGGCGATGGTTCGGCCGTAGCCGAGCTTCGCATGATCCCCACTGATTTCCGCAATACGCGCCCGAGCATCGCCGAAAGCCTGCGCGCCCTGCGCAACGGCGTCGAAGGCACACAAATGGCCCCCTGGACCGCTCGCTTGAGTGAAGCCGAGCTCTCCGCCGTCGCCTATTACGTGCGCGGCTTTTTCGGGAGGGCTCAATGATCACCGACATCATCGTATTCTCGGCAATCGTCTTTGCTGCGGGTTTTTTTGTGGCCTGGATGGCCCGGCCCGACCTCCGCGTCTGGATCGAGCGCCCCAAATACCGCTTCCAGGCAAATGTGCAAAACTATGACCATACCCGGCGGGAGGGGGGAAATTCGCATGAATGAGTCCCGGAGGGAGCGAGGCGGCATGTCCGCCGTGCTTCTCGCCTGTTGCGCGATTGGAGCGGTAACCGTCGGCGCCACTCTGACCATGGCGCCGCGCCGTGCACCCGCCGCGGCTGTTCCGTCGATCGCCACCGAAGAATATGGGAAACGGCTGATTGCGCAGACCACCGAACTGCTCGGACCGCACAACGGCGACCCCAAAATGGTGTATTCGGGAAGCGGTCTCAACTGCGGCTCCTGTCACCTCGGAACCGGACTCGAGCCCGGCACCTTGAGCCTGCTGCCCGCGACCGAGCATTACCCGCGCATGTCGCCGCGCACCGCCAGCAAGACCGATATCGAAGACCGGATTAATGAGTGCCTGCAGCGCAGCATGAACGGGCGCGCGCTGGCGAATAACAGCCCCGAGATGATCGCGATGGCTTCCTACATTCGCTCGCTGGGCAAGCGCAATGACGCCATGGGCGCCAGCCAGCGCAAGGCGAAGGAGCCGCCGGCGTTTAAGACGCCCGATCGCGCCGCCGATCTCAAAGCCGGCAAGCAGGTTTTCGACGACCGCTGCGCCCGCTGTCACGGCGCCGATGGGTCGGGACTGCTCGCCGCGGCCAATCCCGTCCACGGCTACGTGTTTCCGCCGCTGTGGGGCCCGGAGAGCTTCAATGATGGAGCGGGTATGCACCGGGTCCTCACGGCCGCGCGGTTCGTCAAAGCCCGCATGCCGCTCGGTAAACCCGACCTCACCGACGACCAGGCTTTCGACGTCGCGGCCTTCATCAATGCGCAGCCGCGGCCGCACATGGCGAACCTCGACCGCGATTTTCCCGATCGCACCGCCAAACCGGTCGACGCCAGCTACGGCCCCTGGGCCGATTCCTTCTCGCCCGAGCAGCACCAGTTCGGCCCTTTTGCGCCCATCGATGCGTACTACAAAAAGCTGAAACAATCGAAGAAATGATGCAGAGAGGTTGACCATGAAGATCCGCTCATTCGCCTGGTTTTTGCTGCCGCTGCTGGCCGGCGCCGCGCCTGCCGTGCGCAGCGACATGCTGGTGACGACTAACTGGCTGGCGCAGCATCTGAAGGATCCAAAAATCGTGATCCTGCATGTCTCGCGAGACCGCACAGCTTACGATGCCGGCCACATTCCCGGCGCGCGATTTCTCGCCTTGTCCGACATCGTGGTCACGCGTGATGGCGTGCTGAACGAGCTGCCTCCGGCGGCCACTCTCAAACAGGTTCTGGAGCGCGCCGGTGTCTCCGATGATTCGCGCGTCATCTTGTACGGCGACACTTCCGTGCTCCCGGCGACGCGCGCCTATTTCACGCTCGATTATCTTGGGCACGGCGACAGCGCCGCGCTGCTCGATGGCGGCCTGCCGAAGTGGACTTCGGAATCGCGCCCTGTCGAGAAGGACACGCCGGCTGCCGAACCGGGAAAACTGACGCCGCGGCCTCGACCGGAAGTGGTTGTCAACATCAACGCCGTCAAGGATCTCTCCTTTTCCGCTGTCAATGCGCCCGCAGCTTCGCCGGTGTTGGTGGACGCGCGTACTGCAGCGGAGTTCAGCGGCACCACTGCGGCGTCATCCGAGATCCCACGTCCGGGCCATATCCCGGGTGCGAAGGACGTGTATTGGATGGAAACGCAGGCGAGCAAAAGCGATATGTCGTTGCTGCCTGAGGCTTCGCTCCGCCAGAAATACGAATCGGCCGGCGTAACGCCCGACCGCCCGGTCGTCACGTACTGCAACACGGGCATGCAAGCGTCGCAATCGTACTTCACCCTGAAGTATCTCGGATACGACACGAGGATGTACGATGGCTCCTTCTCCGAATGGAGCAATGCCAAGGAGTCCCCGGTTCAGAAGTAGCGTCAGCGCGCGGGTGGGGTTGAGGAAGTGCCGTCCCAGCCGGCTAACCGCGAAAGGAGCCACCACATGGCCTTGGCTTTGTTATCGCAACTGAGATAGCTGGCGTGACCGCACGGGTTGTTGTAGTTGCCTCCGCCCCATTGAGGATGTTCTGAAGGAACCGATAATCCCGGCGTACAGCCATATGCGGAGCACCAGTTGGGAGTTGCATACGAGTTCTGCCGGCCTTCGTACCAGGTATCCAAGTCTCCGAAATCGAAGAGCACCTTGTTGTTTTGCTTCGCGAATTTGCGCAGTTCTTCATTAAACTTCTGCCGCAAACATCCGGGGCAGTCCTGCTCCTGCGCGTTGCCGGTGGCGTAGACGAACGTGACGCGCCTATACCTCTGTTCGAGGGCCTGCATGCCGTTGACGTATTCGTCGAACAGGGCCTTCCAGTCGGGCTTGGCCGGCTGACCGCACCAGATGTACATCACGACGTTCACCGAAGGGTTAGCCGCCAGGACGCGATCGACGCCGGAAAGGAAGTCGGGATTCCAATCGTAGATGCTTCCGTTATCGAGGATGTTGAGGGCGCCGCCGACGGAGGGGAGCGTCTCGCCGAGAGCCACGCGATAGCGGGCGCCGAGTTGCGAATGGAGGCGCTGCAGTCCGCTCGTGATCTGGGTGCCATGAGACGTGTGCGCAAAATACATTCGGATGTTCTGCCTGGCTTGCTCCAACCAATAATCCGGGATGCGGGCGAGATCGGTACTGGTGTGATCGGCGATGAGCCGGCCCTGCACGGAGAGAGCGCGCTCCGGAGTGCGGTATCCCGCAGTCTCCAGCACCACGGAATGATCGCCGTCGGGAAGTTCGGGAATGGTGACATTGATCTGATACAAACCCGGCAGGACCAACGCCGCCGAACTGATGCCGAGCGGAAGCCCGCCAATCGAAGCCGAAGAAGGCGCGGCGAGGGGAGCCGGCGCGCGCAGCATGGTGGACGCCGGATGAGGGGGGTCCGTGGGGCCCAGACCGGTGCCAAACAAAAGGATGGGATCGCCGGGACTAGCGGGCCAAGCCCTCACCGCATCGTAGAGATTGCGTTTGGCTGCAACGGCTCCATCGGCGTGCACTGCCGCCAGATAGCGGTACTGTTCGGCGTCGAGGCTGAAAAACGCGGGCGCCCGGCTTTGTTTTTTGACGGCGAACGGCTCACTCCGCCCTTGCGGCGTGGAAACCAGGACGGCGACGATGCCTTCGGCTGGATCGTCGGGTACGAGCACATTGACTTGGGTGGGGCTGATATACGAGAGGTAGCCCAGGCTGCCGTTTATTTCCGAGACGCCATCTAGCGCCGTCGGCAAGCGATTATCCGTAATATCGGACTCGGCCCAGGTTCTCGGCGTTAGGGAAAGGTTAGTGCCAAAGATGCTGATCCAAGCAGAGGAAGCGATGATCGATTCAAAGCTGGCTGCATTGACCACACGCAACACATCTGGCTTGCCCGTGCCGGCAGATAAGTACGCGGCGACTCCGGCGAGAGCAACCGAGATTGTCAGGAATTTCATGTGAGCCTCCTATGCCTTGAGTGAGATGCGTCCGGCCGCATCGCCCGCGGCCTATTCAGGATTGTAGATCTGATTATCTGTTTTCGTCAAACAGGGAAGCGGGCCTTTGACGGATGGGGCCGGAAGACCTCATCCCGCGTACTGCGCTTCGCGTTTCGGTTCTAGTACAGCGGCTGCAAGCGCCGGCCGTACGTTTGTGGTCCGCGAACCCGAAAGGCATCGTAGCTCAACATATTAAAAGACCTTAATCTCGTAATCGGGCGGAGCCTAGAACCGCCGGTATCCTGCCGGGAGGGGTATTTCCTACCCTTTACTGAACTTGCGAAAAGCCTGATATTTCGATTTGAGAGATGCCGGAACTGCAGCGTGGGTGAAGCGGCATCCAGAAGGCACCAAAGAAAAGTGGTCTTGAGAGGGCGGTAGCCTACCCGAAGCAAGATACAGGAAGCCATGCAGAGATCTGGATCGGATATGGAAAGTCTTAGTGAATCAGTGGGTAGCGCGGGCACTCGAGAGAGCGGCAGCACGAATTGGTATGCGCTCCGGACTAAACCCAGGCACGAAAAGATGGCAGCCATGATGCTTTCCCACAAAGGTTATGAGAGCCTGCTGCCGCTGTATAAATGCAAACGCCCGCGTCCCGGCCGTCTCCGGGATGTCGAGCTGCCTGTGTTCCCCGGGTATTTGTTCTGTCAATTCGACGCGACCGCCCGGTTGCCTATTCTGACGACTCCCGGCGTGCTGCATGTAGTGGGCCTCGGCCGCGCACCAATTCCCGTCGCCGAAAACGAGATTCAAGCGATCCAACGCCTCGTCAGTTCGCCCTTGCAGGCCGAACCTTGGCCCTATGTAGAAGCGGGGCAGACGGTGTATGTACAGGAAGGGCCGCTTCAAGGTGTGGAGGGGATTCTGCTGGCCATCAAGAACAGTCACCGGCTCGTGATATCGATAACCCTCCTCAAGCGGGCAGTGGCGGTGGAAATCGAGCGCGCGGCGGTGACCGCGACTGCGCCGCGGACCTCGCGAATTGCTAATTAATTATGCAAGTCTACCGACCGAAACAGCCGAGAAAAGTGATGGGTATGGTCAACGGAGCCAGAGAAGAACGCCGGGAACGGCAGAGATATCCGCTGCGAATGCCGCTATGGTGCAAGATACCGCGCCGGAAGCTGAAGAGCATCGTCGGGGAGACTATCGAGATCAGCAGTAAGGGCCTGCTGTTCACCGCGGCGGAGCCGATACCACTCCGGACACGGCTGGAAATCTTAATCGACTGGCCGGTAGCCGCCCCACATGGGGGAGTGTTAAAGCTGGAACTCCTCGCCCGAACAGTTCGTTGTGAGAGCAATCTGGTCGCCGCGGAGATCCGGAGCCACCGTCTGTTCGAGTTGGCTCCTGGAGACGCCTATCCGAATCGCAGATTGCAGGAGTGCGCGCTGAGATGAACGGAATGTTCCAATCCATGAGCCGGAATTCCCGCTTTTCCCCTCTCTCGATCGCGCGGTGCGTCTGGAAGAAGAAGTGGTTTATCGCCGGGCTCTGGTTACTGGGCAGCGGCGCGGCGGTGGCAGTGGTGTCGCGCCTAGCGCCGATTTATACGGCCAACGCGGTAGTGCTCGTGGAATCTCAAAAGATCCCGGAAAACTTCGTAGCCGCCACGGTGCAAACTGCGCTGGAGGCACAACTGGACACGCTCAAGCAGCAGGTGCTTAGCCGTGATCGCTTGTGGGGGCTGATCCAGGAGTTCGGATTATACAGCGTGGAGAGCAGCCGGCTTACCAAGGACGAAGTAATTCAGTTGATGCGCCGCGATATCAACATCAGCCTTTCGCGCGGATGGAGCACGCGCGGACCGGGCGCTTTTCAAGTGGAGTACGAGGCGGGGAAGCCGGAAGTCGCGGCCGAAGTCGCCAACCGCATAGGGATGTTCTTTATCAATGAGAACGTGCGGCAGCGGACGGCGGAAGCGGCGGAGACCTCCGAGTTTCTCAACTCGCAGTTGCGCTCGGCAGAGGCACGCTTGCGCGAACAAGAAACCAAACTGAAAGAGTTCAAGCTTTCGCACAACGGAGAGCTGCCCGAGCAGGAGACGGCGCTTCTGGCGGCAGTAGGGCAAAGCCGCACCGAGTTGTTGGGCATCCAGGAAAGTCTCGGCAGAGCACAGCAGAACAAGCTGATCCTGGAAAGTTCGTTGGAGTATGCCCAGTCCAACCTGCGGCAACGGCAGGAAACCGCACGACGCCAAGCGGAACTGCGGGCGGCAGCGCCGCGGGAAGCGATTCCCACGACACAGCCGCTGACGCCGCTCGAGGGGGCGCAAAGCGAGTTGGCCCGGCTACGGGCCCGCTACCAGGATTCACACCCGGAAGTGCAGCGCATGCTCCAGGAGGTGGAGCGGCTGTCGCGCGCCGAAGGGGGAGCCGCGGTTGTGGCGCGCGCCGGGAGCGGGGGTTTGGCGGGCGACGCTCCGCGCGATGCCGAAGCGACTCCGCCCGCCGTCCCGCCGGAAGAGTTTCAAACCGAGCTCAACCGCATCCAAGAGCTCCGTTCGCAGGTGACCATCGTGAACCGCGACATTCGCGGCCTGGAAGATCGAAGGCAGCGGATTCTGCGCGAGGTGGCGGAGACGCAGGCTCGCATCGGCAACCTGCCAGTCCGGGAGCAGCAATTGGCGGTCATTACCAGAGACTACGATACCAGCAAGACGAATTATCAATCGTTGTTGAATAAGAAGCTGGCTGCGGATGTCGCGGCCGACATGGAGCGCTGGCACAAGTCGCAGAAGTTCGTCATGCTGGATCCGGCGCGCGTTCCGCAAAAGCCGACGCGGCCGCGGCGCGCGCTGCTCACAAGCGCGGGCTCGCTGGCCTCGCTGGCGCTGGCGACGGCGCTGGCATTCCTGCTGGAACTTCGAAAGAACAGCCTGCTCGGCGAGTGGGAACTGCCGAGTGATGTGCGTGTCATCGGGCGCATCCCTCGCATGCAGATGCAAATTCCGTAAGCCGAAGCATAAATCGGAACACAAATATGCAGCATTCCAGATGGTCGCAGCTATTGTTGTGCGCGCTGGTTGGCGCGGCGAGCAGCCGGGCGGCGAACCAGGGCGGGGCCGCCGGCCTGACGGTTAACCCGGTCCCGGCCTACCCCACGTACCGAATCGGGCCAGGCGATGTCCTGCAGATCGACGTGTGGAAGGAGCCGGACGCCTCGATGGCCTCAGTCACGGTGCGGCCCGACGGTATGATCTCCCTGGCGATGATCGGTGAAACGCCCGCGGCCGATCGCACTCCGGCGGAGCTCGAAGCAGTTCTGACGGAGAAGTATGGCCTACTCATTCGCGATGCGCGCGTAACCGTAACGGTCCGGGAGGTTACCAGCCAAAGAGTTTACCTGATCGGAGAAGTGCGGCGGGAGGGTCCGGTGCGCATGGTAGGGCGCCTGACGGTGCTGCAGGCTCTGGCGGAAGCGGGCGGCATTACGGACTATGCCAAGCGGAATCGCATTTATATTCTGCGCGCGTCGAATGGGCGGCAGGTGAAGCTCCCATTCAATTACGACGAAGTCGTACGGGGCCAGAAGGTGGAACAAAATGTCCAGTTATCTCCTGGGGATACGATTGTCGTGCCGCGGTAGACGACGGCCGGCCGGGCGGGCGGGGCTGATCGCCGCGGCGAGCCTATTCGTGCTCCTTGTGGAGCCGGCGTTGTGCCAGCATCCGGGACAGCCTGCCGCCGGCCAGCGGCTACCGGCGGGAATCCGGCTGGATGGAGTCACCGCGTATAGTGGAAGCGACTGGCTGCAGATTCTCGATGGATCGAATCCCAGCACACCGCCGCTCTGGCTGTTGACCGCCGGGGCCAGTGCAGACGTAGGGGCGGATTTCGGACAGCGCGCCCGGCTTTCGATCGGCTATCACGCGGGGTACAGCTACAATCAGAGGTTTTCCGCCCTGCGTGGAGCCGATCACGCGGTCTCGTTCGAGTTCCGGACCGACCCTGCGCGGCGTACGGTATTCACAGCAAGCGCGGCCGGCGCGACCGGGCCGATATCCGACGCGTTATTCGACCCGCGCTATGCGTTGCGCGTCGTCCAGCAGGCCTCGTCGATCAGCGAGGTGGCAGCGGGTATAAATCCGAGCAGCCCGGGAGCCGTGATCAACTCTCCAATAGAGCTGGCCTTCTCCGGAGGGCGGCGCCGCAGCGGCATGGCGCTGGTAGGAGTCACCCACTCCCACTCGCGACGGCTGAGTTCGTTCGCGCACATCGGCGCGGCGCGCGAGATCCACAGCTACCGTGGAGAGCAGCAGGTGATTCTGCAGTATCCGAACGTAACGGTAGCCATGACGGATGCCGGGGTCACATATCACCTCTCGAACCGAACCAGCATTTCGGGCATCGTCGGGTATACGCGCTCGTACTCCCGACTATATCGCGCCGATTGGCAATCGGCGGGGATCGGGATTGACCGGTTGATCGGGCGCCGTTCGTTTGCATCGTTGCAAGCGGGATATGCCCGTATGTCCGGGGCGGAAACGGCTGGATTCGGGAGAAGCTCCTACACGCTGGCTGGAACATTGGGAACAATGAAGGGGTTTCACACGCTGGCGATGACAGCCCGGCGCGGCGTATCGGACCTTCACGGCCTGCATGCAGACAGCACGATTGCATTCGAAGGAGTGTGGAGTTGGGCTAGGCCGGCGACCGCCTGGTCGTTTGGCGGCAGCCTGGGCTACGAGCGGCTGCGCGGCGCGGGAGTCGGCACCGTGCAAGCCTGGGTCGGGCAGGCGACTCTGGTGCGACGCCTTTCTCCTCACTTTCAGCTCGCGTTCGCCGGAATGTATTTGAGTAATTCGGGCCAGGAAATCGTAGGCCTGGCCCGGCGCGGATGCAGGGTTTCGCTCGTGTGGACGCCCGGCCTGGAACATCGGCGGTGATTGCCAGCGCATGGAACGGATACCGATTCTATTTCTGATCGACGTTCTTTACACGTCCCGGGGCGGGGCGGAAGGCGTGCTGCAGAAGATGATCGTTCATCTGCCGCGCGATCGATACGACTGTTCCATCGCGACCTTCGCGACACATGCGGAGCGGGTCGCTGCGGAGCAGTACCCGTGTCCGGTATATCGATTGCCGATTCAGCGGACGTACGACTGGCGCGCTCTGCGGATGGGGAGCCGCCTGGCGGGACTGATCCGATCGCAACGAATCCAAATCGTGCACACGTTTTTTCCGGCGGCGGATCTTTTCGGTGGAGCGATCGCCCGGCTCAGCGGCTGTCCGATTGTGATCTCCAGCCGGCGGGACATGGGATTTCAGCGGTCGGCCGCGCAGAGGCTGGCGTACCGGGCGGCCGGCGGCTGGCTCTTCGATCAGGTGCAGGCGGTAGCGGACAGTGTGCGGCGATGGCATATAGAGCAAGACCGGCTTGATCCGAAGAACGTTCTGACGGTGTACAACGGCATCGACTTGAACGAGATCGATACGGCGCGCGAGGCGAGTGAGCGCTTACCGCGGGAGCTAAGCGGGCCGCTGGTTGTCTGCGTGGCCAACATCCGTCCGGTAAAAGGCATCGACGACCTGGTACGCGCGGCCGCAATCGTCCGCGGCGCGAATCCGTCGGTTCGCTTTCTAGTGGTGGGCGCGGTCCAGGATACGGGCTACATGGAGCAAGTGGCGGAGTTGGCGCGGGCGCTCGACGTTGATCAGAATGTGATCTTCGCTGGGGCCAGCAACGCGGTGCTGCCGATTATGAAAGCGTCTCATGTCTTTTTCATGCCGTCGCGGAGCGAAGGTCTCTGCAACGCGATTCTGGAGGCGATGGCCTGCGAATTGCCGTGCGTGGCCACCGAGACCGGAGGGAATCCGGAACTTATCCGGGATGGCAGGAACGGATACCTGACGCCGGTAGGCGATTATCGGGCGGCAGCGCGGCGAATTCTCGAACTTCTGAGCGATCCCGAGGCGGCAGGCGCGATGGGCCGGGCGGGACGGCGAATCGTCGAATCTCGATTCAGCCTCCAGGCTATGATCGACAACCTAAGCGGACAGTATGAAGAACTTCTGGAGCGCCGGGCAACCCACCTGAAATCCAAGAATATCAGTCACCCGGTCTGTGCCGATTAAGTCTGCTAATTCAATGATGAGCGTTTCTAATCTAATGGCCGGCCGCCCGGAGGCAGTAGCCGGCGTGGAACTGGGTCTGGAATTATATCCCGCAGGCGAGTGGGACCGCGTGGCCGAGAAATGGGAGCGGCTGCTCGCGAGTGCGCCACGACCATCGTTCTTCCTCAGCCGCCGCTGGGTTGAAACGTGGATGGAAGTCTTCGGACCGCGGCTGGAGACCTCAATTGCGGTGTTGGAATATCGAGACACGCCGGTGGCGGCTTGTTTGCTCGTTCAGAGCCGGCGCAAATACGGGCTAGTGCCGTTACGGCGCATTTCTCTGAACGCATCAGGAGAAAATCCGGAGGACACGACGTACGTCGAATTCAATGATCTCGTGTGTCTTCCGGGATGGGAAGAACCGGTAGTGAGCCGGTTGGCAGAACACCTCAGTGCCGAACAGTGGGATGAGTTTTCACTTGACGGATTCCTGCCGGGGCGGGCCTACGACGCGGTGAAACGAGCGTTTGCGCGATTCGACCTGGAAGAGACACGGCAACCAAGCTATTACGTGGACCTGGCGGCGCTGCGGCGGATGGATCTGACGTACGACGGCATGTTGAACAGCCATAGGCGCCGGATGGTGCGGCAAAATATCCGGGCTTTTTCGAAACTCGGTCCGTTGATTCTGGAAGTTGCTCAAACGACCGAGGCCGCTATTCAGATGCTGGGCGAGTTGGCATTGCTCAATCGCGAGCGCTTTGCGCGGGATGGCGGGCACAGCGCGTTCGAATCCGCGGCTTTCCTGGAGTTTCACCGAAAACTGATTCAGAAGCGCCAAGCCAATGGTGGGGTGCAGTTGCTGCGACTGAAGGCGGGCGGAAATACGATTGGGATTGTTTACAACCTCGTTTCCGCCGGCAAAGTCTGCTTCTATCAATGCGGGTTCAATTACGGGCTCAATCCGAAACTGAGCCCCGGTATCGCGACCCTGGCGCAAGCCATCCCGTACTGCCTGAATCAGGGTTACGACGACTTCGATTTCTTGTCCGGGGAGGCCAATTACAAGCGGATGCTGTCGACGGGCTCTCGTGAGCTGGTGTGGGCTGTATTTCGGCGGCGCTCGGCGGCCATTCGGAGCATGACGGCCGCCCGCACGGCCAAGCGGCACTTGCAGAGACTCCTCAGGTCATCGAAATAGATCCGCCATGGGGCGGAATCAGAGCGAATCCAATGACTCACCTTTTGCGGAAATTGATGGGGCAAGAACGCGAACTGATCGTGCTGTCACTCGGCGCCCAGAATGGCGGCGTGCCCGCGCCGGACAGAGAGGATTTGGGGGAGAGCCCGGCGCCCGTCTCTCGGGTCGAGGAAGCCGCTACAACCGAGCGGTTGGCGGTGGTTCCGCCCCGCCAGAGTAATGCCCATCCGCGGAAGCGATCGGTGGCGATCGACCACATCTCGGCGCTGATGTCGTCAAAGGAGCGGCTGGCGTACGCATCGGAGGAATATCGGATGCTCCGGACGAGAATCGCGCAGTTGGTGCGAAAGCCATTCCAATTGGCGATTACCAGCCCCAGTATTGGCGACGGCAAGACCGTCACCGCGATCAATCTGGCCACGGCGCTGGCGTTAAGAAGCGAGGAGCGCGCACTGCTGATCGACGCGGACCTGCGACGGGCGGGCATTCATCGGATGCTGCGGGTTCCTAATGAGCCCGGGCTGGCGGATGTTTTGCAAGGAAGCTGCCGGCTGGAAGACGCCGTTTTCGAGGTAGCAGAACTACCGGGGTTGTATGTTTTGCCGGCGGGTGTGGCGCGTGGCAATCCAACGGAAATGCTGGATTCGGCCCGATGGCGGGATTTGGCGGAACTGGTGCGGCAGCGTTTTGCACAGGTCATTATCGATTGCCCGCCGGTGGAGGTGGTGGCTGACTACGACCTGATTGCCACGGTGTGCAATGGAGCGGTGCTGGTGGTTCGCCCGGATCATACGGACCGGACGCTCAGCATGGCCGCAATCGAGAAGCTCAAGCCCAAACTGACCGGAATCGTCATTAACGCAGCGCCGGAATGGTTCTTGTGGAAACAGCCTTCGCACCATGGGTATTACTATTATCGGGCGGCGGCGCCGGCGTCCAAGGACAAGGGCGAGAAATCGAAATGAGCCGCCTCCGCGAGGTGCTCCGCTGGCTGTGGGCGGTACTGCTGCGGGCGACGGGCGCTTCGGCCGCGGCGCGGCGGCAACTGCTCGGACAAAGGGCGATCGTCGTGTTGGCGCTCCACCGCGTGTTGGACGACTCGGAATTTCACCGGACGAACAGTCTTGCCGGGATGGTGATGAGGCGCTGCACCTTCGAGCGCCTGTGCGCTTACGTGAAACAGCGTTGCGACTCGGTGGACATTCATCGCGAGGAGCCGAGGGAAGAGACGGGCCGGGTGGGCATCGCGATCACATTCGACGATGGGTGGATAGACAATCGCACGGTGGTGCTTCCGATTGTGCAGGCATATGGCATTCCGATGGCGGCTTTCGTGTGTCCCGGACTGCTGGATCGGGACGTACCGTTCTGGCCGGAGCGAGTAGCCGGTTCGCTGAGGACGATGATTCCCGGCCTGGACGAAGCCGAAATCGAATGCGCCATCAGCCGCTGCAAGAGCTCTTCCGGGCAATGCCCGGCCGAAGCGATGACACACGACGGGGATGCATGGGGACCGGACCGGAGCATTTCGTGGGCGCATCTCGAGGAACTGGCGGCAGCGGGAGTCACAATCGGAGCGCACACGCAAACTCACCAGTTGCTTACTAATGTCAGCCTCGAGGCGGGACGCCGCGAGGTGTTTGGGGCCAAGGCGTTTCTGGAGCGCCAGCTGCATCAGCCGTGCGATCAGTTCGCTTATCCCAACGGAAACCATTCGGCCGCCACGCGCGAGTTGCTCGAAGAAGCCGGTTTCGCTCACGCGTTCACGATGGAACGAGGCGCCTGGACGCCCGGCTGCGATCGACTCCGGATTCCCCGAGTGAATATGGCGGAGGATGACATAACCGGGCCTGGCGGGAGGTTCTCGACGGCGCTGTTCGAGTACGCGGTGTTCTGGAAAGTCTTGCGCGCCGAGCGCGCCAGGAGAGGCCGGAGGTGATTTTACACTTTGGTCTCGAGCAATACCTGGGTCTGGCGCTGTACTCCGTGGGGATCGCCGCTTTCGTGCTGAGCATCTTTTGGCGGCCGATTATCGGAATTTACTATCTGGTTCCGCTGATTCCACTGCAGACGACGCGGTACCGGCTGTTGGAATTTCCGCTGGGAGCAACCCTAGTCAGCCTGATCTTGGGAGCGGTGGCGGTGGGGCTTCTGCGCCGTCGCGAATGGATTGTGCCGCGCAGCCCGTGGACCTTCATCGTAACGGTATACGCGCTATTCACGCTAGCGAGCCTGTTCCTGGACACGCGCGATCTGGGTCCGCGGCTCAAGGAGTGGTGGGATTACATGACCATGCCGCTTCTGTTCTTCCTAGCTGCCGCCGCAGTGAAAGATGCCCGCGAGATGAAAGTAATTCTTGCCCTGATGTGCCTGGCGGTCTTCGTGATGGATAAGAGCTTCTGGGATGCAGTGTCGGACCGGGATTATTCCACCTTCTCGCGCGATCTGCAGGAAGGCGGGGCCATGGGATATGCCGGCGTGCAAGGGTTGGCGGCATTCAACGCGCAATATGCCTGGGTTCTGGTGGCGCTGGGGGGAGCGACGCGGATGCGGGTGGTCTGGCTCGCTCTGAACAGCCTGGCGCTGTTTGCGGCCAATTGCGTGATGTACAGCTTCTCGCGTGGAGGCTACGTCGCATTTCTAGCGGGCTGGCTGTTCATCGGCGTCGTCAAGCAGCGGAAACTACTTCTCTTACTGGCGGCATTCGCGGTGATGTGGGCGTCGCTGGTGCCCGGCGCGGTGCGGGACCGCGTGTTGATGACTTACGACCCTAACAGCGGGGAACTCGACCATTCCGCCGCGGTGCGCCTGGATCTGTGGCGCGATGCGATGGATCTGTTCCACGAGAGTCCGATAACAGGCACGGGGTTCAATACCTACGCCTATATGAACCGCGTGGGCAATTACGCCGATACACACAACTTCTACTTAAAAGTGCTGGTGGAGACCGGGTTGATCGGGCTGGCGATTTTTCTATGGCTGCTGGCAAAGGCGTTTGGGATGGGCTGGCGGCTATTCCGGCGCGCGGACGATCAATTCTATTCGGCACTTGGGCTTGGGCTGGCCGCATGGATCGTTTGCAGCGCGGCGGCAAATCTATTTGGAGACCGGTGGAGCTACTTCCAGATCAACGGGTATCTCTGGCTGCTGGCAGGGCTGGTCGCGCGCGCGCTGAAGGCCGAACCTACCACTCAGCCCGACGGCCAGAGGCGAGAGCGGGCGCTGGAGCCGGCAGCGGCGGTTTAGTGTCATGACCATTCTCCATCTGATCAGCAGCGAGGGTTATTACGGGGCCGAAGCGGTGGTGGTGTCGCTGGCGCGGAACTCGGCCCGGCTGGGGTGCGAGGTCGTAATCGGTGTGTTTGGCGATTCGCGCGGTCCGCACACAGAGATCGCGGAGCAGGCGCGCCGGGTGGGTCTGGCAGTCGAGGTGGTGCCGGTCGATGGCCGCTGGGACTGGAAAGTGATCGGGCGCCTGCGGAAACTCGCGGAATCCGGTATCGATATCCTCCACGCGCATGGGTACAAGGCCGACTTCTATGCCTGTCTGGCCGCATGGCCGAACCGATTTGCCACGATTTCGACTTGTCATAACTGGCCCAATCGCCGCCGGCTGATGCAATTCTACGGCAGCCTGGACCGGTTGCTGCTGCGGCGCTTCGGCAAAGCTGTCGCCGTCAGTGACTCGGTGGCAGCCGTACTGCGGCGTTCGGGGCTCACGCGGCAAAAAATTACGACCATCCCAAATGGCGTCGATATGGAGCTCTTTAACGACGCGAAACCGGCGCTTCGATTTCAAAGCGGGTGGGAGTGCAAACCGATCGTCGGCTTTGTCGGCCGATTGGTGGAGTGCAAAGGCGGCCCAGTGTTCCTGCGCGCCGCGCAAATGGTGCTGCAGGATCATCCGGACGTGCTTTTTGCGGTAACCGGCGACGGTCCACTCCGCGATGCCTGGGAGACTCTGGCGGTTCGGCTGGGGATCGCCGGCAAAGTTGCATTTCTGGGTGCGCGGCGTGATATGCCAGCGATCTACAGTTCCCTGGACATGCTGGTGCTCCCATCTCTGGACGAAGCAACGCCGGTGTGCATCCTCGAGGCGCAAGCGTGCGGCAAGGCAGTGATCGCCACGCGGGTGGGCGGAGTGCCGAGCCTGATTGTCCCCGGAATTACGGGCATCCTGGTGGAGCCGAACGATGCTCACGGGCTGGCGGAGGCGATCGCCCGGCTGCTTGAAGAGCCGGAGTTGGCGAGAAGGCTGGGGGAGAACGGGCGGCTCCATATCGCGGAGCACTATTCGGCGGAAGGGATGGCCGCACGGTACCTGGAGCAGTATCGGGAAATTCTGGCGAAGCGCCAACGGGGAGAGCCGCGTCTGGCGCACTCCGCGGGCAAGATATGAACTCGAACCCACAGGTCTCGATTGTGGCGGCCTGCCGCAACGAGAGCCTAAATATACGCGCCTTTCTGGAATCAGTGCTGAAGCAGGAAATGGCGGGCATCGAATGGGAAGCGGTGATCGCGGATGGAATGAGCAACGACGGGACCCGCGAGTTCCTGCTGGACACGTGCCGGCAGCATCCGCAACTGCACCTCATCGACAATCCCGGGCTGATCGTGTCGACGGGATTAAACCGAGCCATCCGAATGGCGCGCGGGGAAATCATTGTGAGGATGGACGCGCACACGAAGTACGCACCGGATTACGTCCGCCGTTGCCTGGAAGCTCTTCAGCAGACGGGAGCCGATAACGTGGGCGGCCCGGCCCGGACGAAGGCGCGGGGAGCCCGCGCCCGCGCGATCGCGGCGGCTTTCCATTCCAAGTTCTCGACCGGGGGAGGGAAGTTCCACGACGAAAACTTCGAGGGGTGGGTAGATACGGTTCCGTACGGCTGCTGGCGCAAGAGCACGCTCGACGAATTGGGCTTATTCGATGAGAGCTTGGTTCGCAACCAGGACGATGAATTGAATTTACGGCTGCGACGGGCCGGGGGGCGGATCTGGCAGACTCCGAAGATCGTTTCGTGGTATTCCCCGCGTGCGACCTTAGCCAGTCTCTTTCAACAATATTTTCAGTATGGCTTCTGGAAGGTGGCGGTGATTCGGAAACATCGATTGCCCGGCTCTTGGCGCCACCTGGTGCCGTGCGCGTTCGTGGCGTCCAATCTTCTACTCGGCGCGATTCTGGCGGCGGCCGCGGCGAGCGAATTCGGCGCCGCTGCAAATTGGGCTGCGCTAGCCTGGCTCGGGCTCATTTTGTGCTACTGCGCTGCCACCCTGGTGGCATCGCTCGCGGCCGCGGCGTGCGCCGGTTGGGTCGTGCTGGCATATCTTCCGGCGGCCTTTCTGGCGTACCACGCCGGTTACGGGCTCGGTTTTCTGGTTGGGATAGTGACGATCCGCCGCGGGCGAGCGGCGGGATGGAACGGCCTGCTCGTGACGCGAATCACCCGCTGAATTGAACCATGCGTAGAACGATCGATATCGTTGTGGCGCTGCTGGTGCTGACGCTGCTCAGCCCGCTGCTGTTGGCGATCGCGGTGTGGATAGCGATTGATTCGCCGGGCAGCCCGATCTATCTGGCGCCCCGCGTGGGCTCCGGCGGGCGTCTTTTCCGGATGTGGAAGTTCCGGACCATGGTGCGCAACGCGGCGCGTGTGGGCCCGCCGATCACCGGCAGCAACGATCCACGAGTCACGCGGCTGGGGCGCCGGTTACGGCGGCTGAAGCTGGACGAACTTCCGCAGTTCGTCAATGTGCTGGTGGGTGACATGACGCTGGTGGGGCCGAGGCCGGAGGCTCCGGAGATGGTCGCGCGGTATACCGCCGAACAGCGGGCCGTACTCGACGCCAAGCCAGGAGTGACCGGGCGGGTGCAACTGGAATCCGATTCGGAAGAAGCGACCATTCCGGAAGACATGGCGGCGGATGAGTATTACGTCCGGCATCTGATGAGCCCGAAATTGCGGCTCGACCTGGAGTATCTCCGCACCCGGACGGCTGGGAGCGATGCGCTGATCGTGCTCGCCACGGCCGCACTGGTCCTCCGCTCCGCGATTCACAAATAAGTTCAATACCAAGACCACTTCGGGAGAGAGTCGATGGAAGTTACGGTACGTGTTCCCTATCATCGCCCAAGTATCGGGCAAGAGGAAATTGATGAAGTAATCGAGACGCTGCAATCGGGCTGGCTGACCACCGGACCGCGCACGGCACGCTTTGAAGAAGATTTCCGGGAATACGTGGGGGCGTCGCATGCGCTGGCCGTCTCCTCGTGCACCGCGGGCCTGCATCTGGCGCTGACTGGCCTCCACATTGGGCCTGGGGCCGAGGTCATCACGACGCCGCTGACTTTCTGCGCCACCGTGAATACGATTCTCCACTCCGGAGCGACTCCGGTGCTGGCGGACGTGGGCGCCGATGGGAACCTGAATCCCGCAGCGATCGAAGAGCGTCTGACTGCGAAAACACGCGCGATTCTTCCTGTGCATCTGGCCGGGCTGCCGTGCGATATGCAGGCGATCTGGAGCCTGGCTCGGCGCTACCGGCTGCACGTCATTGAAGACTGTGCCCACGCGGCCGGCGCGCGTTACCGGGGGTGGCCGATCGGCGCCGGAAATCCCGAAAACGGCGGCTGCAGCGACGCCGCGGTTTTCAGCTTTTATGCCACAAAGAACCTGACCACGGGCGAGGGCGGTATGGTGACGACCTCCAACCAGACATTAGCTGACGCTATGCGCGTGTTGTGCCTGCACGGGATCAGCCGCGATGCCTGGAATCGTTACTCCGATCACGGCAATTGGTATTATCAGGTGCTGGCCTCGGGATTCAAATACAACCTCAGCGACATTCAATCGGCCATCGGCATCCACCAACTACGCAAGCTGGAACAATTCGTGGAGATCCGCAGACGTCATGCGGGGATCTATAACGAAATCCTGGGCGGCGTCGCCGAGTTTGAGCTGCCTCCCGATCGTAGCGATAGCCGGCACGCGTGGCATATATATACACTGCGGCTGAATCTCGATCAACTGGCGATCGGCCGGGATGAATTTATCGACGCGCTGCGCGCGAAGGGGATCGGGGCGAGCGTGCATTTCATCCCGATTCCACTACACCCGTTCTTCGCCGCCTACGCGCAACGGCCCGAGAATCACTGCCCAAACGCCCTGGCGCTTTATCCTCGGCTGGTGTCTCTCCCGCTTTATCCGGGACTCTCGGAAGATCAGGTCGAATATGTCGCGCGGTCAACGAAGAAAATTGCAGAGCAATACAGAAGAGTACGACAAGTGGCCGTGGGAGCCGCGCTATGCTGAGCAGGCTTCGAACGTGGGCGCGGGAAGCGCGCAGCTGCCTGTGCTGCTTCGGAATCGTCGCGGCATCGTTCTGCACCGCTACGCTGCTACGTTTCGAGTTTTCAATTCCGCTGCGCGAGCTGCCGGTGATTGCCGACGGTTTCCTGATCGCGGTGGCGGTGAAAGGCCTGGTGTTCTGCGGCCTGCGACTGCATTTGGACCGCTGGCCGCGCTACTCGGGTTTTTCCGATCTGGTCCAGCTGTTGCGCGCCAATCTGCTCGCGTCCCTGTTAGCTACGATTGCCATCCATGCGGCGGCCGGAGCGGCGTTTCCGCGCTCGATCTATTGCCTCGATCTGCTGGTTGCGATCCTGTTTAGCGGAGGAGTGGGCTTTCTGGCGCGGTTTCTGCATGAACTGCGCCTTACGCAGCGCCGGAACGGCCATGAAAAAGGCCTGTTAGTCTACGGAGCGGGCGTGGCGGGACTGGAATTGGCGCGCGAGATCCGGTGCAACCCCAAGCTTGGCTATCGGGTGGTTGGATTTCTCGATGACGACCCGCGCAAGGAAAACGCAATCCTGCTCGGGATGCCTGTTCTCGGCACCGGGGCGGATGCGCGAAAGATCGTTGAAGCGAGCCACCACAGCGATCGGCCGGTGGAAGAAATCGTCGTGACGATGCCATCGGCGAGCGGGCGGGCGATTCGTGCGGCCGCGGAGAAGGGGCGCGCTGCCGGAGTCCCCTGCAAGATCGTGCCCGGTCTGGGCGAACTGATCAGCGGCAAGCTCCACGTCGGTAATCATCATGAGATTTCAGTCACCGACCTGCTCGGGCGAGAACCTGTCAAGTTAGACCTGGACCATGTGCGGCGCGCCATTACAGGCCGCGCGGTGCTGGTGACCGGAGCGGCCGGATCGATCGGAACGGAGCTCTGCAACCAGATCGCGGAGCTGGCGCCGCGCCGGCTGGTTGTCCTGGATCAGGCAGAAAGCGAAATGTTTCGGTTGGAAAACGACCTGCGCAACCGCTACCCCGGCCTGATGCTGGTGCCGGAAATCGCCGACATTCGCGACGCGCGGCGCATGGAAGAGATCATCGAGCAGTACCAGGTGAGCGCGATCTTCCACGCCGCTGCCTACAAGCACGTGCCCCTGATGGAACGGCAAGTCTGCGAGGCGGTGAGGAACAACATCATTGGCACCTGGAACCTGGCGCAAGCGGCCTGGCGCGCCAACGTCGCGCGGTTTCTCATGATCTCCACGGATAAGGCCGTGAATCCCAGCAGCATTATGGGGCTCACGAAACGGGTCGCAGAGCTGTTGGTGTCGGCTTCCCGCCCGCCGGTCGGCCGCGGTTCGACGACCCGCTACGTCTGTGTGCGGTTCGGGAACGTGCTGGTAAGCAACGGCAGTGTCGTGCCGGTTTTCCAAAAGCAGATCGCAGCCGGCGGGCCGGTCACCGTAACGCATCCGGAAATGCGGCGCTATTTCATGACCGTGCAGGAAGCAGTGCAACTGGTTCTGGAAGCATCGACGCTGGGGAAGGGTTCGGAAATTTACATGCTGGACATGGGCCAGCCCGTCAAGATCATCGATCTGGCGTGGAAGATGATCGCGCTGGGTGGACTGGTCCCCGACGAAGATATCGAAATCCGCTTCACTGGCACGCGACCGGGGGAGAAGCTGTTCGAAGAACTCAATTTACGTGCGGAGAGCCTGCTGCCAACCGAGCACCCTAAAATCCGTGCATACCAGGGAATGCGGGTGTCCTTCGAACAGATGATTCCGTGGATGGCCGAGTTGGAGCACCTGTTGTGGCACGGCGATGCCGAGGCGGTGATCGCGCACCTGGCCCAATTGGTCCCGGAATATCGTCCACTCCCGGAACTGGCGGCGTCGGCTTCGCAGGCCACGGCCCAGCGCGCACCGGCACGGGTGGCCTCCGCCGGGAGTTATGCGGAGGGCGCCGCCTAGGCGGCCACGGCGAGACTCATGAACTCGGAAACCATGCGGCCGCTGCGAATCTGCATGCTCGATCAGGCTGCCATGATTCCCTATTACACAGGCCATCTTTGTGCCGCGCTCCGCGGGCAGCAAGCCGCGGTTTCGCTCGCATCGGTCACCTATCAGCATGATCCCGAATTCTTCCGCCAGGCCGGAATTCGGAACCATCCGGGCCTCGTGGACCTGACGTACCGATTGAGGCGCGCACCAGAGCAGATCCGCCGGATGTTCAAGGTTTTGGAATATCTCGTCAATCTCGCGGCGCTAATGCTGCGCGTCACGGTGTCCCGGCCGGATGTGCTTCACGTGCAATTTCTACCGTTATCGACTCGGGGTGTGCCGATTGAGCGATGGTTCCTCCGTGCCGCCAAATTTCGAGGAATCCTGATTGTCTATACCGTTCATAACGTGTTGCCGCAAGACACAGGGGAACGCTATCGAAGCACGTACCGGCACTTATATCATCTGCCGGACCATCTGGTTTGCCACGACGTCCAGGCGGCCTCTCGTCTCACGGCGGAATTCGGCATCGATCCTGGACGGATCTCCATCATTCCGCATGGGCCGCTATTTGAAGATACTGACGCGAGTCCCCGCGAGGTAGCGCGAACCCGGCTCGGATTTCCTCGGGACGAACCCCTCGTCTTGTGGCAAGGAATTTTGAGGCCCTACAAAGGTGTCGAATTTCTGCTGCGAGTGTGGAAACGGTTTTGCGAGGTCAGTTCGCGTGGCCAGTTGGTCATCGCGGGGCTGGGCGACCGCGCCTTGATGCGGGATATCGAAGCCGGGGCGGAGGCGCTGGGCATCCGGCCGCGAGTGCGCCTGGAGCTTCGCTTCCTGACGATTCGGGAGGTCGCCGACTGGTATGACGCGGCCGACATCCTGGTTTATCCTTACCGGGAGATCACCACGAGCGGTGCGCTGCTGACCGGTGTGGCTCGCCGAAGAGCGATCGTCGCATCGAGGCTGCCCGCATTCGAACAGCTCCTGCATGACGGCATCAACGCCCTGCTGATCCCGTATGGCGATGTAGAAGGCTGGGCTTACGCATTACTCCGGCTGGTGGGGGACCCGGAGTTGAGACAGTCGCTAACCAGCTGCCTGCGCGCCAGCCAGGCTTCGTTTCCACGCTGGGCGGACATCGCCAGCCGGACCTGCGATTGTTATCGCGATGCCCTGCGGGAACAACCGGCAGGGGCGCATCAACCTGTGAGGATATGACCGCGGAAATTCAAGCTCCGGCCGAGACACAGTTTTCGAGCATTTCTCAGATCGCCGGCGGCGAATTGAAGACGCTGGCCCGCCACTCTTCCCATTACCTGGCGGGCTTGCTCGGAAACCTGGCGCTGGGGCTGGTATCGTTCCCGATTTTTACGCGGCTGTTTTCCGTCGCGGAGTACGGGCTGATGGACCTGGCCCAGCGGGTTGTTTTGATGCTTACCATCGCTTCGAAGGCCGGCTTGCAGAATGCGGTACTGCGCTTTTATGACAAGGACCAGTTTGGGCGCAATCCTGAATCGGCCCGTACCTATTACTCGACGATGCTGCTGGGCACATTCTCGATTGCAGTATGTGTCGGAATGGGGTTCATCGCGGTATCCAGCATCCTTCCTGAATCGGTTTGGTCAGGACCACTCGCCAAGCTGACCTATGTAATCGCGGGTCTGGCCATGTTGCGGGCGCTGGGCGCGATTGTATGGGGCTTTCTCCGAATCGAAGAGCGTACCAAAGCGTTCAACGCGGTAACGGTCGGCACACGGGGGGCCACCATCGCGGCGGTTTGCGCGCTGCTGCCGTGGGCCGGCCGGACGGCCCGGACGTATTTGATCGGTAGCGTTGTGGTGGAGACCGTTTTGATCGCCACCCTGACGCTCTGGCTGATGCGCCGGAATCTGCTCGCTGTAAGCCGCGTCGACGGAGGCATGTTTCGCGCGGGGATCGTCTTTGGACTGCCATTGGTAGTGTATGAACTGGCTTTCGCGGTGCTCGGATCCGCTGACCGGTTCCTGGTCCGCTCGTATCTCGGAGCTGACGCCCTTGGCTTCTACTCGGTCGCCTACGGAATCGCCCAGCATGCCAATGAAATTCTGGTGGCTCCGTTGGGTCTCGCAATCCTGCCAATCTACATGAGGCTCTGGGCTTCGCAAGGATCGGAGAAGACGAGTGAATTCCTGACGATCGCGCTCGATTTCTTCGTCATGGGTGCGGCCGGCATTCTGGCCATGGTGGGAGCTGCGGCAAGCCCGCTGATCATCTTGCTGGCCTCCTCGAAGTACGCGGGGGGCGATCACCTGATTCCACTGATCCTGGGTGGGCTGCTGATCTACGCAACTTACATTTTCGTAGCCGCGGGACTACTGATTCACAAGCGCACGGCCGAAATGGCCGGCCTGCTTGTATTCGCGGCAGTCATCAATATCGGGTTGAACTGCTTGATGCTGCCGCGCCTCGGACTCACCGGCTCCGCTGTGGCTACGCTGCTTAGCTATGCGCTCTGTATCTTTCTTTTGGGGCGCTCGTCGAACCGCTTCTTGCACTTGCGCTTCAGCGGCCGGTCGCTCATGAAATACGCGGCGGCCGCAGCGGCAGCCTGGATCGTGGGCACGCAAGTGGAACTGGGCGCTCCGGTGCTGAACCTGTTGGGCAAGGGGGGAACGGCGCTGAGCTGTTATGTCGCCGCCCTGTACACAGTGGATGGGAGAGTCCGCCATGCCGCCCGATGGGTCGCCGTTCAATGCAAAGGCCAAATATGAGAGCGGATCTGCAAACGCCGGCGATCGTCTGCGATGCGGAAAAGCTGTCGCAGACCGCAATCATTCAGGAACTGGGGCGACTCGGCATTCCCGTAGTTGCGTTGTCTGCCTCCGCGAAGGCCATCGGATTTGGCTCGCGATACGTAAAGCAGCGCATCGTCTGCGCCGTCCCCTCGCACGAAGATCCGTATGTAGAGTTCCTGATCTCGAAAGCGCCGCGCGGTGTGCTGTTCTATTCCAACGACGCCAACACCGAGAATGTTTCGCGAAACCGCCAACGGCTCGCTTCCAGTGGCTTCTCCGTGTTTGTTTCCGATCCCGCCACGCTGCAGCGGGTGATTCACAAGGACCAGCTCTTTCTCACCGCCCAGGAGTGCGGCGTCTTAGTCCCGCGGTGCGCCCTGGTTTCATCGGCCGCCGAGCTGGAGGCTTCGATCGACGGGTTCGGCCTGCCCTTGATTCTGAAGTCCACGAATCTGGCCGGAGGTATCTATCGGTTCGTTACGAGCCGCGACGCCGCGGTTCCCACATTCCAAGAGATGAGCGAAGTCATCCATTCAAGAGATTTGGAGCACCGCGGGTCTCAACTCATGGCCCAGCAGTGGATCCAGCAAGACGATACGCGGCTCTGGAATTTCAACGCGTGTGTCCAATCCGGAAAAATCGTGTCGTTCTCGATGGGCAGACGGCTCCGCACGGACGTGCGGCGGGACGGCTCGCTCGGCAGCATGCTTCTCTTCGGACAGACTGCCTTCCATGCCGGAATTTTCGAAGAGAACCAGCGCCTTTTGGAGCATTTGAATTTCGATGGCCTCGTCGAAACAGAGTGGTCTGAAGGCACGGCCGGGCCGCCGTTCTATCTCTACGATTTCAACCCGCGGCCCAGCGGCAACATCCGGTGGGTTTTTCGGAGCGGCGTCTCTCTGGCGGAGCAGTATTACCGGCTGGCGTTGGGACTTCCGGCAGTGCCCCAGAAGATGAAAATCGGCACAAAATACGCCAAAGTGTTCTACCGGCAAAACGATTTCTTGCACGCCTTGGAAGATCACAGGAGGACCACCAGGGAGAGACTGCGGATATTGGCCGACGATCTGATGATGGTAGTCCGTTGTGGACGCCACGCCGTGGATGTGCTGGATCCGAAAGACCCGGGGCCTACGTTTCGCGCCTGCTCTGAACTGGGCGCCGTATTTTCAGACAAACTGATCCACGGCTGCAAACGGTTCACGCGGTCTTCGATCCGGGGGCTCAGGCACGCCAAGTGTGCCTCTTAATTCACATGGAAACCAACGAGATTCACCTGCTGCCCTACCCGGACGGCAAAACCTTCGCCTTCACGATTATCGACGATACCGACATGGCGACCCTGGAGACCGTCCGGCCGGTCTACGATTTCCTCTTCAGCCTGGGTCTGCGGACGACCAAGACGATCTGGGTGAAAGATTCGGGCCGGGCTCCCGCGCCCGCCGGAGACGCTGGCGATACGCTCGAACGACCGGATTACGCGCAGTATCTTCGCGACCTTAGCAGGCACAACTTTGAGATCGCTCTACACAACGTATGCAGCCAAAGTGCCGAACGGGACCAAATCACGGCCGGCCTTGAGCGATTCAAAGATTTTTTCGGTGAGTATCCCAAAATCAATGTGCACCATGAAAAGAACCGCGAGAATCTCTATTTCGCGTTCGCGCAAGCCGGCGGGGCGCGGACGGGACCGTTTCGGTCCTCGCTGTTTCGGACTCTTTACCGGATGGTGGACGGAATCCGAGGCGGCGCTCCCCTGGACAACCACGGCTGTTCCGGAGAAGACCCGAAGAGTCCATATTTCTGGGGCGATGTTTGTCGAAGTAAGATCCGCTACGTCCGCAGCAACTTGTTTTTTCGCGACCTCAACACTCTGAACTGCAACCCGCTGATGCCCTATACGTCGAGCGACACTCCGTTCGTGAACTATTGGTTCGACAGCTCCAACGGACAAAACGCCGCTTGCTTTAACTCCATCTTGCGCGACGAGCAAATCTCCCGCCTCAAATCCGAGCGTGGTTGCTCACTCTTGTACACGCATTTCGGCATGGGATTCGTGTCCGCTAACCAAGGGAAGTTGGAATTGAACCCGGAATCCCGCCGCCGTTTACAGGCGATTGCCGGTGATTCCGACGGTTGGTATGCGCCCACAAGCGAAATTCTAGATCGTTTGTTAGCTTTCCAACGGGTCACAGTTTTGCCGGTGCGCGGCGGGGCCGTGATATCCAACTTGAATCCTTTCGATCTGACGTCCGTCACGGTTTGCGCGGAGCCCCATCGGGCCTTCCACGATCTTCAGAGCGGCTATTACACGACGAATGAAAAAGGCATCCTGGCGCTCCCTGTTCTGCCTGCAAGCCGCTCGCTGGTTCTCGTACGCAGCGAGGCCGTACACCGTGTGCGGCGTTGGTACGAGGAGCAGGGGCACGACTTGTATCTCGATTGTAGGACCGCGGCATCAAAGCTCCGATCCCGCCTTTTGAACTATGCTTGACGGCATCATCGAACGGCGGCGGCGTGCCGTCTCCGCGGCGATTCTGGCGCATTACGGGGAACAATACCTCCCGCATGCGGTTTTACTCCCGAATGCCCGTTTTGGATTGTACGCGGCGGCGCGAGAGATGCTGTTGCCTGGTGATCAGGTCCTGATTTCTCCCGTCACGTGCAGAACGGTGATCGACGCGTTGCGGGCTGCTGAAGCCAGGCCCGTATTCCTGGATATCGAGCTGGCGACGGGCAACATCGACGTCGCCAGGATTCCTGACACTTTACTGCGCAATGCAAGAGCCATCGTGACTACGAATTTGTATGGGAATCCGGACGGCGCGCTGGAGCTGAGCCGGGTGGCGAAAGCGCATGGCTTGCTGCTCATCGAAGATTGCGCGCACGTGCTGGATACGTCCATCGAAGGACGGCAGATCGGCGGCATAGGCGACGTATCCGTCTTCAGTTTTAAGAAATATTTTGACGAAACCGGGGGGGTCGCGACCGTGCGGAATGAAGACGCCGCCCGCCGCGTTCGGGCCCGCGTGGCGGCGGAAACATCCGCACCGCCCTATGATCGAGCGAGGTATCTGCAATTTGTGCTGGCCCAGACGGCCGGGTCCTCGGTAGCGGGCGCGGTTTCCAGCCTGGTGCGTCACTCAGGGAACGGGAATCCTAGGGGGCACAGGGAAAGCCAGCGAGCGTTCGGCACAGACCCAAAGCTCATGCCCACGACGGCCGCGCTGTTGCGCGTGGCGGGTCTGCTGTCGCGACGCCGGGAGCTCATTTCCAAGCGCATGGAGGCCGCACGGCAGCTGAGGGCTCATTGCCCGCTCGAACCCAAAACGACGCGATACCAGGCGCATGTCTGCCCCATGGTGGTGCCGTTTGCTTCCTGCCGGCGCGATCAAATCATTGCCGCGTTGAGAAAGCGCGGGATTGGAACCTATTTTCTCTATACGCCGCCGATGAATCAGATTTTCGAAGATCTCGCGCCGGCGCACGAGATCGACGCCGATCTAATCGAACATTGGTGCCGAACCATTCTTCCGATTGACCTGCGCTACAGCCGCGAGGCGTTGGATGCTATTCACAGTGTTTTTTGAGGAGTGTCACGTGAAACAGAGAATAAAGAAAGCCTTGCAGAAAACGGGAGCCCTGGATGTTTTGAGCCATATAACTTCCACGGGGCACGTCGACATCATGCTGTACCACGGCTTTTGCCCGGGATCCTCACGCGATCAGAGATTTCCCAGGCTCATGCCGATCGATGAATTTGAAAAGCAGATCAGGCTGTTTGTCAATCAAGGAACGCACTTACGGCTGGAAGACCTGGCGAACGAGCCTTCAGACGGCGTGGTTGTCACGTTCGACGATGGCTATGCCAGCAATTACGAACTCGCGTTTCCGATCCTCCAAAAATACGATTTTCCGGCAACGGTGTTTGTCACCACGGGTTTCGTCGACCGCTGGGTGCCACTCTGGGGCGACTGGCTGGAATTTCTGATCATGGGGCGGCACCCTGATGCGACATCCGAAGAGCTTGCGCAAACTATTTCCGAGCTAAAGGGACAACTGCGCGCCCGCCCGATTGGCGAAATCCATGCCTTCCTGCACAGCTTATCCGCGCATTTGCAGATCTATTACGACTGGAGTCGTATTCCGGATGTGCTTCGACCTCTCAGTTGGGATCAAATACGCCATATGCGGAACAGCGGGCTGATATCTTTCGGCGCTCACACCGTATCGCACCCGGTTCTTTCCCGGTGTCCGGAAGCGACGCAGGAGGAGGAAATCATCAATTCAAAGATACGCCTGGAGGAGGAACTGGATGAGCCGTGCACCCTGTTCGCCTACCCTTACGGCAAGCGCAGCGATTATACGGGCCGAACGAAAAAATTTGTGGAGGACGCCGGTTATCTGCTCGCTTTGTCAGCCGAATCAGGCTTCAATCAGCCGCTCCTCTCCGATCATTACGAACTAAAACGCTGGGGAGGCGATATCGGGAACGATGATGTCGGCTATATCATTTCCGGCGGCCCAGCCGTTTCCCAATATTTGTGGCGGCACCGCCCCAACTGAAAGCCTGCCGATCTGGAGCAGAGTGTGCAACGAATCACCTTGGGGTTCCACGATATCGCCAGTGCGCGGCCTCTCGCTCAGCCAATTGCGCCGGGGCACAGTACTTTGTACACGTTGGGAATACGGGAACTTCGCGATCACCTGCAGGCCATCGATACTGGCGCGGGCGAGGGCGGAGTTTCGCGAGTCGACGAAGTGCGCGGCGACAGCGCTGTGCTGCTGACGTTCGACGACGGCGCCGCCAGTTCCTTTACGCGAGCCGCACCGGAACTGGAGAGATTCCGATGGCCAGGCCATTTCTTCGTAACGACTGACTGGATCGGGCGCCGCGGCTTCCTCAACCGTCAACAAATTCGAGAACTACACGAACGCGGCCATCTGATCGGCAGCCATTCCTGCAGCCATCCGCGGCGGATATCCCACCTCGGTTGGGCTGACTTGGTCGAAGAATGGAGAGCGAGCTGCGGCGTGCTCGGAGAAATTATCGGACAGTGCGTTCGGGTCGCTTCGGTGCCCGGGGGGTTCTTCACCCTCGCAGTTGCCCGGGCCGCGGCACTTGCGGGCATCGAGGTGCTCTTTACATCGGAGCCCACCTTGTCCGCGCTGTCGGTGGAGACTTGCCAGGTCCTGGGGCGCTACTCGATCCGGCACGATACGCCGCCCGCCGTATCAGGCGCTCTGGCAGCCGGTGCGAAATGGCCATGGCGCAGGCAGTCTACCGCTTGGACTGTCAAGAAGGCGGCCAAAGGCGTGTTGGGCGAAACCTACTTTACCATTCGCCGAGTCTTCCTGGCAGGACAAGAACCTTTCCGATGACACTCGCATCTTGCGGTGTTGCGGCCCTACGGCACGGCTGCGGCGAAGCGTATACGACGATTCGGGACCGATGCTTCAGTATCACGAGGACCACCGTATTCGAATGTCGACGTGCGGCGGATGCATACGCCCAACCTCGGGCGCCGGTCGAGTTTCGCTTTGGCACAGCCAAGGACATCATGATGCTCAATCAGGAACTTCACGATTACGGCGCTGCGGAAAGGCGATTCAGTATCGAGCGCATCGAGGCAGGCGACTCGCTGATCCTGGGCGAGTGGGGAGGCGGCGTTGTGTTCTACGGCTGGGTGATGTACGGGCAGATGGACTTGGATCAGAACGTTCCCTTGCCCATTGCTCCCAATGCCGCCTACAGCTACAAGTTGTTCACTGTGCCGAACGCGCGCGGACTCGGGATTTGCGCCGCCTACTATTACTTCATCGCATCAACGCTTGAAGCGCGGGGGTACGATCGCCTGATTTGCAGGATCGCTCCAGGCAATCGGCCCTCGGTCCGAAGCCATATTCGTGTGGGCTTCCAGCCGCGCGGCACATTATGGAAGCTTGTGGCCGCGCGGCATGCATTTTATTTTGGCGACCGGCCGATGCGTTCCTGGCTGCAAACAATTACTCCGGAAGGCCGCGGCATCGGCAGGCGTCTTCTTGGGAGTTGTGGCCTGGGAGAAAGCAGGAGCGAATCATGAAACCGATCTTGCTCAAAAAGAAGCTCGCGATCGCCGAGCTTTCCGGAGAGACCGTGATTTACGATCTTAAGCGGCACCGCGCCCATTGCCTGAATACCATTACGTCCGCAGTCTGGCGATTTTGCGAGGGCGCGAACACTCCGAATGCCATCGCCCGCCGGTTGCACCATAAGCTCGGTTGGGCGGCGGACGAGGCACTCGTGCGGAAAGCGCTACAGCAACTCGCGATCGCGGGCTTGATCGAGACTGAGAAGTTTGCACGAACACTTCGAATCAGGAGACGCGCTGCCGGCGGAATTTCACTGGTGTCCTCAATCGTAGTGCCGACTCCCGCCGCGGTGCGATCACGAGAAAGGCAGGACCTATGACTTGCTTCGACCTAATGTTCTCGGTCCTGCTGGCAACGGGGCTATGCGCCGCGACCACGGCAGCGGATCCGCCGCGGATCTTCTTTTCCGATCTCGAGAGCGGACCCGCAACGGGCGGTGAGAAAAACGACGGAGCGTTTGTCTCGATCTACGGGGCCGGCTTTGGCGCAAGCCGTGACTCCTCCTTGGTCCGTACCGGAGGCGGTGCCGCGGCGCACTATCCCATCTGGACTGACAACAGAATCACGTTCCAACTCGGCCGCGCCGCGGCGACGGGAGAAATCGTGGTGATCACAGCCCGGGGCAAATCGAACGCGGTGCCGTTTACGGTCCGCCCGGGGAATATCTATTTCGTCGCTACCACCGGCAATGACGGCAACAACGGAGCCTTCGCCTCCCCGTGGCGCACGCTTCTCAAGGCGCGGGATGCTCTCCAGCCGGGCGACATCGCTTATGCCTTGAACGGCGTCAGCCAGACGACGGATGACGGGCAGGGGTGGAGTGCGGCAATGATGCTGCGTACCGGAGGAGCGCCCGGCAGGCCGAAGGCGCTGGTTGCCTACCCGGGCGCGGTCGTGACCATCGGGAGCATCACCGGGCCGGCCCACGGCGTTCGGTCCACCGATTTCAGCGCCGGGGGAGGCGCCTGCCCGGGCCATTGGGTCTTTGCGGGCATTGTCTTTCGCGGCGGGGGCGCCATGACGCTAGCCGGGCCTTCATCCAACTGGCGGATCGTGGCCAACGATTTCTCTTGCCCGAACGGCGATGGCGCGGGAGCCTGCTTTGACACAAGCCAAGCCTCCAATGTGCAGTTTCTGGGCAATACGGTCCACCACGCAGGCAAAGCCGGCGCTTCAGCGCTGTACCATGGCGTGTATTTCTCGACCGATAGTAATCATATCGGTGCGGGCTGGAACACGATCGAGTACGTGCGTGGCTGCCGGGGATTGCAGGTGCATTCTTCGCCGGTGATGGCGGGCACCGGTTACAACCAGTACGACATCGCCATTCACGACAACACGATTCATGATACACAGTGCGACGGAATTGTGTTGGCGACGGTGGACCCTTCCAAGGGCAAGGTTGAGGTGTTCAACAACATCATTTACAACGCCGGCCAGGGACCGAATAATCCGGAACACAGCGGCCATTGGGCGTGCATCCTGGCCGCGGGCTCAACGAATGCTGGCGCACCGGGCGGAGGCGTGATCGAGGTTTACAACAATACCCTGTACGCCTGCGGAACCTTCGCGACTCCTCCGTATGCCAGTTCGCGTAGCGCGGTCTCGAACGGCGGGCACAATCAGAACTTGCGGATCCGCCTACGTAACAACATCATTTACCAGACCGGCGGCGCGCCCTACTTGACCGTGTGGGGGCCAACCGGACTATGCGGCGTTTTCAGTAACTGCACGGGCATCGGCGGATCCAACAACCTGTTTTTTGGGAGTGGCCCTGCGCCGCAGAATTCCAATCTAGTGCGATCTCTCAGCAGCAACCCTCTGTTTGTCAGTCCCGAACAACACGATTTTCATTTGCGCTCCGACAGCCCCGCGCGCGGCGCGGGCGTGGACACCGGAGCCGCTAACAACAAAGATGGTGTTGGCCGCGGCGGAGCAGGCGGTTCTGACCTGGGCGCGCTTCCCTATGTAAGCCCGGCGCCCGCACCGAAGCTTTGACGCCGTCACCAACCAACAAAACCGTAAGTGGCTGAACGCCATCGAGCTTTTCCTCAGGAGAATAAGTATGGAATATCAAAAACTACTGAGACTCTGTCTGTGTCTCGCACTCGTGCTCCCATTCGCAACCCAACTGGCTGCGCAGTCCGACTGGCAAGACCCGCTGCAGCCGGTGAATGTCATTCTCGATTCCGATATCTCGTCCAATGCAGACGACGTCGGCGATCAAGCGATGCTGTGGGCGCTGGCCGCGCGCGGGGAAGTGAATGTCTTGGCTTTGATTGTGTCTTCCACGAACGACTACAGCGCATCCGCCACACGAGCGATTGCCACCTACTATGGGCATCCCTCGGTGCCGATCGGCGCCAATAAGGGAAGCATCCCAAACGCGTACAAGGCTTCCTTCAGTTACTACACGCAGCAGCTGACGGCGCAATTCGGCACTCCGGGTGATTCACGGGCGAACTATCCCGATGCGGTGACCGTGTACCGCCGGGCCTTGGCCGCGGCGGCCGATCACAGCGTGGTCATTGTCGCCGGCGGCTACTACCGGCCCTTGGTCGATCTGCTGCAAAGCGGCCCCGATGCCATTTCTCCGCTGACGGGCCCGCAGCTCGTCGCCCGAAAAGTCAAGCGGCTGGTGCCGGTGGGCGGCCGCTTTCCCGACTCCTTTGACAATGATCACGGAAATCTTTCGGTCGATTCGGATTCCGCCGCCTACCTGGTGGCAAATTGGCCGGCACCTCTCGTGTGGATTCCCGACGACCAGGTTTGGGATGTCGTCACCGGGCCGGCTGCAAACGCCGATCCGGCTCTCAATCCCGTGAAGCTCGCCTATAACCTCTACTGCTGGAATGGCCTTTACTGCAATAACAGCACCCCGGGCTGGACCCAGGTTGGGCTTCTGTATGCCATCCGCGGAGAAATTGGTACCAGCTTTAGTGTCGGTGGGCAGAATGGCTCGACCGTTGTGTGGGACAACAGCCAACCGATTCCGGGGCGCAGCATCTGGTCCCAGACGCCGAACCGCCAGCACGCCTATTTGCTCAAGATCGTCCCGGGCGCCACGCTGAGCGCGGTCATCAATCCGCTAATCCAGTGGACTCCTCCCGTGATCGGAATCACCCGGCCGCCGCTGGCATCTTCCCAGTCTGTGACACTGAGCGGCGCGGCCCCGATTACGTTGAGCGCTTCCGATCCGCAGGGCGCCCCCTTGTCCTACACCATAGTGGCGCAACCCTTGCATGGGACGCTCAGCGGGAGCGCTCCGACTCTCACCTATACACCGTCGGTCAACTACCTGGGTAGCGACAGCTTTACCTTCCGAGCCAGTAACGGGGTATACGAGAGCAACACCGCCACCGTGTCGATCGCCGTAATCGCGGGAAATCACGCACCTGTTGCCAATTCGCAGACTCTCGCCAGCGACGGCTCTCCGATCGTGATCACCTTGACCGCTTCTGATACCGATGCCGACCAGTTGACGTATCTGGTGGTGAACCCGCCCGCCCATGGGACGGTGGCAGGCTCAGTGCCCAACCTCACCTATACGCCGACTCGAGGATATAACGGCACCGACAGCTTCACCTTCCGGGCTAACGACGGCAGCGTTGACAGCAACGTCGCTACTATCACGATCGTGGTGACATCGGTGGTTCCCACCTACACCATGCGCGTGAATGCCGGCGGACCTTCCATTACCGATGCCGGCGGCACCGTGTGGCAGGCCGATGTTGGCTTCAATGGCGGCTACACCTATTCCACTGGCACCCCGATCTCCGCTACCGCGGGCGATCCGCGCCTGTACCAGACCGAGCATTACACCAGCGGTCCTCTGCGATACACGTTCTCCAACATGCCCAACGGCACGTACACGGTAAACTTGTACTTCGCCGAGATCTACAGCGGCTGTTTCTATCGCGGCTGCCGGGTTTTCGACGTTGTCGTACAGGGCACGACGATCCTCTCGAACTTCGATCCTTACGCTGCGGCTGGCGGCGGCAACATCGGCATTGCCCGCTCCACCAGCGCTGTCGTTATCAGCGGAACGCTGGACATTTTATTCCAGGCGCCGTATACGCAGTATCCGACTATTAGCGCGATCGAGATTACGCCGCAGACCTCTAATCCTCAACAGAACGGCACCATCAGCGGCACCGTCGTCCGATCCGGCAGCTTGGCCGCGATTCCCGGCGCGACTGTCACTTATGCCGGCGGCTCGGCAATCACCGATAACAATGGCCGGTACACGCTGGCCGGGGTCCCACCCGGCACGTTTCCGCTGATCGCGGCCAGTGCCGGCTATCTGGGCGCCACCCAGAGCGTTACGGTGGCCGCCGGGGCTACGACCACCGCGAACTTCGCTCTTTCCTCGGCCCCCACCACGATCCGGGTGAACGCGGGCGGGCCGTCGATCACCGATGGAAACGGCAACATCTGGCAGGCCGATATCGGCTTTGACGGCGGCTACACGTATTCCACCAGTTCCCCCATCACGGCGAGCGCCGGCGATCGTCGCTTATATCAGACCGAGCACTACACCAGCGGTCCGCTGCACTATACGTTCGCGAATCTTCCCAACGGTGTATATACGGTTAACCTGTACTTTGCCGAAATCTATAGCGGGTGCTTCTACTCTGGTTGCCGGGTCTTCGACGTCGCCGTGCAGGGAACGACGTTCCTGTCCAGTTTCGATCCCTGGTCGGCCGCCGGCGGCGGCAACATCGGCATCGTGCGATCCACCACTACCGCTGTCAGCAACGGCAGCCTGAACATCGCGTTTCTGTCGTCCTATCTCCAGTACCCCACCATCAGCGCGATCGAGATCATTCAGCAGTAAAGGACGTTTAGATCCTATGAGGATCCTCGATCTGGGTTGTGGGACCCATAAGGCAGCGGGCTCAATCGGCGCCGACAGGTGCCCGCTGCCTGGGGTGGACGTAATCACGGATTTGACTCGCTTTCCCTATCCGTTCGCGGCCGATTCCATCGACCGGATTCACCTGAACCATGTGCTCGAGCACGTGGACAATCCGGTTGACGTGCTGACGGAGCTTTGGCGGATCAGCAAAAGCGGGGCCGAAGTACACATCCGCGTGCCACACTACTCGGGCACGTATGCCTGGAAGGACCCAACCCACAAGCGATGCTTTACTTCCGAGTCATTCGACTATTTCGGGAGGAATGAGTATTCGTATTACACGCCGGCCCGTTTCGACGTAAAGGGTCTGCACCTGCAGTACATGATGACGCCACCATCCCGCCGCATTTGCCGCTGGTTGGCTGGGCCGGTGCAGTGGCTCCTGACCCGACATCCTACATTCTTCGAAAGGTACCTCGCGCACCTGGCCGGTGGAATTGATGAAATCCAGGTGACTCTTGCCGCGATCAAAGGCCCGACAGTATGAAAACCTTGACACCCTCTCTCGATGTCAGACCAGGGCCCGATACGGAGCCAGTCGTCCTTCCGGAGGAACGCTCGTTCTATGAGCAATACTCCTGGTGCCTGAATGCGTTTCCCCGTATGGCCGATATCATCAAGCGCCTGCGGGACGAATTGTGCCGGCCTGAACTGGAGCCCGAGGACTGGCGTCGTGGGGAACTGGCGGCGAACGTGTTTCTGTTCTCGTGCGCCCTCTCGGATACGGTCGATGACTTTCTTAGCGGCCCGCGCTACGACTTCTCGCAGGCGGCGCGGGTGTTTGGTCCCGCTGGCGTGATCGTACGGCCTTTGAATCACCTCCTTCGCGCCTCCGCCGATTTCCGCATAGCCTGTCGCCGCCACCTGCTGCGTTGGCGCGCCAACTGGGAAGAGGCGGTCGTCCGGTTGACGACAGCCTTGGGGGCCGATGTCCCAAACCCAATCTCGGACTCATGCAAGAGATGCATGCTTGGACTGTTGGAATACCGCTTTCCTTCACGCTTACTCTCGACACGCGTCCGCATTCCAGCGGCGTTTCGCTCTCAGGACCTCACCCACTTCGATGGCCTCGAGTTAGGCCGCATCCTGGCGGAAGACTGCCCCGACCGCAGCCGCCCGATCCTGGTAGCGGGCCTGCGCACGGCGGGTTCCTATTTTGCGCCGTTGGTGCGCGGCTACCTCGAAGCCCAGCGTTATCGCAACGTGGAAACCATTACGCTGCGCCCCAAGCAAGGCTTGAGTGCGCGCGAACGCGCACAGTTGGCCCAAGCCGCGGCCAACGGTGCTCTGGTCGCGATTGTGGACGAGCCGGTCGATTCCGCGGGCACTCTCGCAAGAGCAGTCGAGTCCATGCGCCAGGCCGGCTTTCCGGTTGATGACATTCGCGCGCTCTTTCCGGCGCATCCCTTCCGCCGTGGATGGCGCAACGGCACGCCGGGGCTGGCGCTCTCCGGCCTGCGCGCCTTGACTTTGGAACCGGGGGAATGGAACAAGCGAACCTTCCTTGAAAGCCAGGACGCCGTCAACCAGATTCGCGAATATTTCAAATTCGCCGGCAAACATGTACTCGGCATGCGGCTCTGCCCGGCGCACAGCCACGCTATGTCGGAACTTAGCCAATCGGAAGATCCCGGGCTCCACTGGCGGCTGAAGCGAGTTTACGAAGTAGAGGTGGAAAGCGCCACGGGTGCGTTCGAGAAACAATATGTGCTGGCAAAGAGTGCCGGGTGGGGATGGCTTGGATATCACTCTTTCCTCGCCGGCACGCGCTTGGCGCCGTTTGTCCCGCCGCTCCTGGGTCTCCGCCATGGAGTGGTGTTCATGCAGTGGCAACCGCGAGACCGCGCCGGCGACCGCCAACCGCCGGTTGATCCAGCGGCTTCTTACATCGCCCGCCGCGTGCGCTGCTTAAACCTCACGGAAAATCCAACGCGCGACTTGGCCCACGCCGGACGCCATCGCGGTATCGACGAGCTCGCTGCGATTTTGGGCGGCGCATATGGCTGGAAACTGACTGCGGCTCTCAAGCGCCCGAGCATCTCCCGAGAACTGGCGCGGCTCGTCAATCCGCTGCCCACTCTGATCGATGGCAAGATGCGCCAGAGTGAGTGGGTTGGCCCCGAGGGCGCCCCGGTCAAAGCCGATTTCGAGCACCATGGCATGGGCAAGCACGAACTCAACGTAACCGATCCGGCCTTCGATCTGGCGGAAACGATCCTGCATTGGGACCTCACGCTGGCGGACGAACAACGGCTCATCAATCGGTATGTCGAACAGTCGGGCGACGGAGGCGTCTCCGGCCGGTTGATCCTGCAAAAACTCCTGGCCGGCACGTGGGCCATGAACCAGGCAATCCGCAAACTCAATCATCCGGCTATGTGGGGACACCGGCAGGAGATCAACCGCGAATATCTTCAGGCATGGCGATTCCTGACGACTCATGTCACCCGGTTTTGCGCCGGCCTTTGCCGCCGCCCGGAAACGTCGGATTGGTCCGAACCCCTGGTGGTCCTGGACGTGGATGGCGTGCTGGACAAGCAGATCTTCGGATTCCCTTCTACAACCGCCGCCGGCATCAAGGCGGTCTCATTACTCGCCTCTCACGGTATGACATGTGCCTTGAACACCGCGCGCTCGGTCTCGAACTTGAAGGAGTACTGCCGCGCATACGGCTTCCTGGGCGGATCGGCCGAGTACGGCAGCTTCGTGTGGGATGCGGGCACCGGCCGGGAGCGAGTGCTCGTTAGTCCGGACTCGCAGGCGCAGATCGAGCAATTGAGAAACGCGCTTCGCGAAATTCCCGGCGTCTTCCTGGACCCAGACTTCCGCTTGATTGTCCGTGCCTACACCTATGCTCAGGGACGAACCGTGCCAGTCCCGGAAATGGTGATCCGCGGTCTGATCGCCAACCTGCATCTGGATCGGCTCCGGATCCACCAGACCTACACGGATTCGGCGGCGATGGCCGCCGAATGCAACAAGGGATCGGGACTGAAGTCATTTCTCGAACTGACGGGCCACTCCGAATGGAGCACGGTGGCCGTGGGCGATTCGGAACCCGATCTCGCGATGTTCCACACCGCCGCCCGCAGCTTTGCTCCGGGGCACATCGGATGCCCAGGTCCCGCAAGGCTGCTCGGCTGCCGGATTGCCCGAAAGCCCTACCAGGGCGGTTTGCTGGAAAGCGTTCGGACCCTGGTGCATCCGGATGGCGGAACTTGCGATCGATGCCGCATTCCTCAGGTGACGCTGGCTCCGGCAGACGAACTGCTTCGCCGCCTGCTAGTGGCCGCCGACCGGCACCCGGCGGGCTCCCTCCTGCGGGCCGTGCTGGATCCGCAAGCCCTTCGCGCGTTTTTGAACTGAACTGGCAGACTGATGATCAGCGGACGTTTGTGTATGGCGGCCGTTATGCGCCGCAGCCCGGGCGGAATTGCCGGGCTGCGGCGAATCCCCTTAGGTTTAATGGGTTCGTTGCATGTGCGTGAGCGATTTCATCGGTTGCGCTACGATGACCGGCGCGCTGTGTGCCGCGCTGACGTAGCCCACCACGTAGCGGAATTCATAAGTGCCGGGCTTCGCAACCCGTACTTTGAACATGCCGCCCGTTGCTCCCATGGTGTATTGCTGCCAGATGGGCGCATCGTTCGTCGCGCCGACTCGGTAAAGCCCTATCGTGTCGGCCCAGGTTTGCGGGCGGCCCGCCGGTGCCGTCCACGAAACTGTGCGTATCCCTGTGGCTTGAGCAGTCGTCGAATTTGCCGTTACGCTGAACTGCGAAACATTCACGGGCAGATCCGCGCTCACCGCCATCACCTGGTTCTTGGCATTGCTGATATACCGAAATTGCCAGATTCCGGGATCCGTCGGCAGGGTGACGGTAAATGTGCCGCTGACTGCGCCGCCCGTCTGGCCGGACCACGCGTTCCACCATCCCACGGCACCATAACCCGTCATAATGATCGAATCGTACGGCGAGTGGCCGGCAGGCGCGGACCAGGCGACTGTGAGTTGCTTTCCGCTAAGCGCGCTCCAGGAGACGTTGTAGCCCGCCGTGCCGGGTGCCGGCGTCGGTGCGCCTACGGGTGGCGGCGGAGGGGCCACGGCGGGGGTAAGCGTAAGCGTGACGCTGCCCGACTGGTTCGGATCGGCGGCCGACGTCGCCTTGATTTGAACGGACTGCAGGCTGGTGATGCTCGCCGGAGCCGTATAGAGGCCCGCGCTCGAGAGAGTTCCCACAACCGGGTTCATGGACCACGTCACCGCGTTGTTGTTGCTGCCTGTAACGGAGGCCGAGAATTGCTGGCTCTGACCTTGCCCGAGACTGATCCCCGACGGACTCACGCTCACCGAAATCGCGGGCGGCGCCGGCGGAACCAGAATGAGTTTTGCGGTCGCCGTCTTTGTGGGATCAGCGGCCGCGATGGCGGTAACCACCACGGACTGCTGTGTCGTGATCGATGCCGGCGCTGTGTACAAGCCGGAGCTCGAAATCGTGCCAAGTGCCGGATTCAGCGACCAGGCGACTGCGGAGTTGCTCGAGCCAGTCACCTCAGCCGTGAGTTGTTGGATTTGTCCGGGGCCGAGATTGGCTGTGCCCGGCGTCACACTAATCGCCACCACGGGCGCCGGAGCGAGGAGCGTCACATTCGCAACCGCGCTCTTGGTCGCGTCAGCCACCGAGATCGCGGTCACTTGAATGATCTGCTGCGCGCTGATCGAGTTCGGTGCGGTATAGAGGCCCGTAGCCGACAACGTGCCGATTGCGGGATTCAGGGACCAAGTCACCGCTGTGGTAGAAGTGCCGCCGACGGTAGCCGTGAATTGCTGTGTTCCGGTAGCCGGCAGGCTCACCGAAGCCGGCGTGATGCCGACCGATATCACGAGCGGCGCGCCGCCCAGCGGATACTCCAAGGCGCCCACGTCATATTGGGCGCCTTGGGGACGGCTCAGACCGTCGAAATCCTGGGTCACTGTCGTGTTCACGCTGGAAGTGCCGGCGTCGATCGCCGGGCTGCCGGCCTGCAGGTGAAAATCGCTGCTGCCGCCGTTGACGAACAGTGGATCCCCCACGATGGGGTTTGTCAGCGTCAGGCCGGAGCCGGAAGGAACCGCCGGCGTGCCCGAGGCGCTGAAGAACAAATCATGGTCCGAGGTCATCGTGCTGCCGGATTCCACGTTGAAAAAGCCTTGGCCGGCCGCGGCATAAAAGATGTTATTGGCGGACGTGAGCTGGCTTCCGGGAGGGCTGATTCCCACCACATCGACGATGGGTACGGTCGGACTGCCCGCCAGGTAGAATGTGTTGTTGTATAGGTAGACATTGGATGTCGTCCACTTGACGGACAATGCCGAGTTCACGCTCGGCCCGCCCGTGAAAGTGTTGTTGTAGATCCAGATGTGATCCTGCGGGGGCCCGTCGCCGATTTCGATGAAATCCTGATTTCCGCCGTGGAACGAGTTGTCGTGGATGGAGACATGGTTGGTCTGGATCGTCGAGGCGACCGAGCCATCGGTGCGCATGAAAATATTGCCGCCGCGATTATCAGTGCCCGATTCGGCATTGGCAAACTCGTTCCAGCCCACGTCACTGTTAGTGTTGACCACGACTTCCGAAAGCGTCTCGGTGATGAGATACAGTTGGTGCTTATAGGATCCCTGGTTGGTCGCTCCATTGTGATCGAAGAAGTTTCCGTAGACTTTTGTGTTCTGCGAATTGGCTACGAATACGACGCCGGACCAGACCATGTCCATCATGTTTTGAAAATGATTGCCGATCACGCGGATGTTGTCGCCGTAAATATAGAACGCCTCCGTGCCGTTGATGATCGTGATTTTGCTGTAAGTCAGATAGCCATTCCGACCATAGGGGCTGTAGTCCGCGTTCCAAATCACCCCTCGGCTCATCCCAGTCGCGTCGATTGTGGGGGTCTCGGCCGGATACGCGATTAGCGCTTTTTGCTTGGATGGCCCGCCGCTGGGGCCCCGATAAGATATCGCTGTGCTGTCACCGGCCGGGTCTTGTGCGGTGTACATTCCGTTCCGGACATACACGATATATTGCGCGTCGCCGGAAGGATTATTCTGAAATCCGAACTTGTAGACGTCATGGAAAGGTCCGTTGGACCCACCCCGGGACGTTGAGTACAGTCCATTATTGTTGTTATTTCCACCAGATGCCGAAACAAAGTAAATAGGGGCAGGCGAGACATTGAAGGGAAGGGTGTTCGACGCAACTCCGTTGACGGTCACGGTGATGTTGCCTGGTCCATCCGTACAGTTCGAGTTCAGCCAGAATGTGATGCGCTGCAGGCCGCGCGCAGGACCGTTGGTACCCCATTCGGCGTAATCTGTATCGGCGGTAAGGGCCGCTCCATTCACCGTGACGAAATTTGAGCCTCGAACTGTCCCGAGATTTTCCCCCCAAATAGTAACTGCTGCGCCTTTGGTGGACGATCCTTCCCATCCGCTCTTGGGTCCCCAGGTCAAATCAGAGAACTGCAGCACCGGCGGCACGGCCGATGCAATTGACGGTAAAACGCCGATAAGTAATGTGAGCGAGCACGTTCGGAAGAGATTACCGCGCTTGTTGGTATTCGCCACAGCTGTCTGCTCCTTTGGGTAGATGGCGCTGGACTCGTTGAGATGTTCGTTCATGATCATGTACTGGTTACTCAGATCCTTTTTTCGATGGCAGGCTTTCAGTTTGCGATCAATGTTAATTCCAGCCATGGCTTGTGCATGCCTATTCCGCTGCTGCTTCCTCCCGTTTACAGCAGGAATCGGAGCCGAACAAGACTGACGATCGCTAGCATAATCGCGCTAATTCGCAAGTCGGAAACCCAGCCGATGCACGGCAGAAGATATTTAGCAATTCACGAGCCATGGGAAAACGCCCTGAAATCGCACGGTCAATCGGCAGATCGAGAACAACCCCATGCGAGGTGTGCAATTCCCGCGATGGGATACAGCGAAATTACCGGTCTTTCCCGGAATAATTGCGGATGTGGGCGTCATATCAAATCTCGTAAGAATGGTCGTCCATCATGTGCGGCATAGCAGGATTTGTGAGTAGCGGACCTGATCCATGCCGCCGAACCACGCTTCGGCGGATGGTCGCCGCGATTCGGCATCGCGGCCCGGATGATGCGGGGTTTTACATCGATGCCGAGGTTGGGCTTGCGCATGCGCGCCTGAGTATCATTGACGTAGCCGGCGGCGGTCAACCAATCCACAACGAGGACGGCTCGCTGTGGATCGTCTTTAATGGCGAGATTTTCAACTACGTGGAGCTCCGAGCCGAACTCATCGGGCGCGGTCATCAATTCGCCACTCGCTCAGATACAGAGGTAGCACTGCACGCCTTTGAGCAGTGGGGCGAGGCCTGCCTCGCGCGCTTCAACGGCCAGTGGGCCTTTGCAATCTGGGATGCCCGTCACCGCAGTTTATTTCTCTCGCGCGACCGGTTCGGAGTCCGACCTCTGTTTTTTACGTTTGTTGGTGGCTCCCTGGTATTTGCTTCTGAGGTCAAGGCACTGTTCGCATTTCCGGGCGCGGAACGCGCCCTGGACCTGCAAGCGCTGAACGAGATTTTTACTTTCTGGTACACACAGCCACCCCGCACGGCTTTCCGGAATGTCTCCGAACTTGCTCCGGGCCATTTGGCGGTGTTCTCCGGCGCCCACCTGCGCACGCAGGCATGGTGGGAACTCCCATATCAGCCGACATCCCGAAGGTGCTGTGATTCCGCCGAGCCCTATCAACGAGATACCGAGGAACTGCTGGCTATTTTGAAGGATGCGACGCGGCTGCGCCTTCGCTCCGATGTGCCAGTAGGCGCGTATCTAAGTGGGGGACTGGATTCCTCGGTCATCGCTGCGCTAGGAAAAGAGTGCGGTTTGAGCCGGCTCACCACGTTCTCGGTGCGTTTCGAAGAAGCCGGTCTCGATGAGGGGCCGTTTCAAGCCGAAGTTGTGCGCCACCTCGGGACCGATCATCGGAATGTCTGCTGTTCCAACCGTGAGATCGGTCAAGCATTTCCGGACGTAATCTGGCACACTGAAAAGCCGATCCTGCGAACCGCTCCCGCCCCGCTATATTTGTTGTCGCGATTCGTGCGCGAAAACGGATACAAGGTGGTGCTCACCGGCGAAGGCGCCGATGAACTCCTCGGTGGCTATGACATCTTTAAGGAAGTCAAGATCCGTTCGTTTTGGGCTCGGGAGCGCGATTCGCGGTGGCGGCCGGCGTTACTCCACCGGCTCTACCCATACATGCCGCAAGTGCAGTCGCAACCGCTGCCGTACCTGAAGGCGTTTTTCCAGGTCAACCCAGCGGATGTCGCGAATCCGTTCTTTTCCCACCTGCCCCGCTGGAGACTCACTTCGAAGCTGAAATGCCTGTTCTCAGAGGACGTGAAGCAGATGATCGGAGGCACGGACCCGGTGCTTTCGCTGGAGCCGCATCTCCCGGCGGCTTTCCGTGCTTGGGACGCATTTACGCGGGCCGAGTACCTGGAGACTTCGCAACTGCTGCCTGGATACATCCTTTCATCCCAGGGTGATCGAATGGCGATGGCGCATTCGGTCGAGGGCCGGTTCCCATTCCTGGATCATCGGATCGCCGAGTTCGCGGCGCGCGTTCCGTTACGCCTCAAAATGAATGCCCTCCAGGAGAAGTTTCTTCTGAAACGCGCTGCCGGCGGTTTGATTCCGGGGGTTGTTCGGAAGCGCCCGAAGCAGCCCTATCGTGCACCGGACGTGCACAGCTTTTTCGGCGATTTCCAGCATGATTACGTGGAGGAATTGATCGCTTCCCGACGAATCCGGGCCGACGGAATCTTCGACCCGGCGGCCGTTCAGAAACTCGTAGAGAAAGCCCGCGGCGGCAACCTGACCAGCGCCGTCGACAATATGGCGATCGTAGGTGTGCTCTCGACCCAATTGGTCCTCGAGCGATTCATTCATCATTTCGAGGTCGCTTCCTGAATGTCGCGATCGTTCATGCAAAATCGAATGGCCCGCTGTGGCCGTTGCTACGCTGAGATTCCCAAGGGTTTGTTCTGCGAAGCCTGCCGCTCGTTCTTCGCGCAGTTCGCGGAATGGAGTTTGCGCTCCGCGTCGCCGGAGCTTCCGGCTGCGGTGCGGGCGATCCGCCAGCACCGCAGTCGGTCCCTTGGGAATTTAGCCCGAAGTTCTCAATGGCCTCAATTTACCCTGGTCGATCAGGCAATCAGCGTCGTAGTTCGGAGCAACGATCCAGCGTGCCTCAGGCAGTTCCTGTCGGGGGCCGCCTCCGGAAATGGGTCGCAGTACACCTGTCCCGAGGAATATCACTATGCCATTGAAGCTCGCTCCGGGATGGGTCGCGATTCCCGTTACGTCGTCTGGGCGGGACGCCAGAGCGTGGCAGTGGTGCCGAGCCGCACCGAGGCGATCCGGAGGCTGCGTTCTCATTTGCAATGGAGGATCGCACAAAGCTCGACGGGTGGCGGCTGAGACCGTGCAGCCGCTAAGCCGTGCGGCGGCGGCGCGATGGCGTTTGAGACCGAGCGCGCCGAGCCGCGCACCGCAGCAGCTTCTATTCTCGACCTGCTCGAACGGGTTGCCGACGGAGAATCGCCAAGTTTTTATACGCGGAGGTCGCATTCATGAACATTACCGAAGAACTCAGAATATTCGTGGTGGACAATTTCCTTTTTGGCCAGCAGGATGCGCATCTGTCTGACGAGACATCTTTTCTAGAGAGCGGCATCATCGATTCGACCGGGCTTTTAGAGTTGATCGCGTTTGTGGAGAGGACCTACGAGATCCAGCTCGAGGATGCCGAGTTGATTCCGGACAACCTCGATTCCCTCGCCAAACTCACCGCCTTCATCGGCCGCAAGCTGGCTCGGTCGGGGCACCAACCGCTTTGTGCGTAAAGAGGGATCTGCATGACAATCCATCAACCGATTTCCACCGACCTGCTGCGCATCGATGCTGCTGCGGAAACCGATCGCATCGTGGCGCACCTTCGCGACGTTGTCTTCCACCAACTGAAGCGAAGGGGAGCTGTGGTCGGCGTCTCCGGAGGCATCGATAGCGCGGTGGTCGCGTATCTGTGCTCGCGGGCCTTTGGTAAGGACCGGGTCCTAGCCCTCTTCACACCGGAGAACGATTCCTCTCCTGACAGCCTTCGGCTGGGGCAGATGGTGGCCAATGAGCTGGAGATCCGTTCCGAAGTCGAAGATATCAGCCCCATCCTCGATGGGACGCGGGCGTATCAGCGGCGCGACCAGGCGATCCGTGAAGTCGTGCCCGAATACGGCGAGGGCTATCGCTGCAAAATCGTATTGCCGAATCTTGTCGATGCCGATCGCTATTCGATCTTCTTCGTAGTTGTCCGAGCGCCGGATGCCAGGATGAAAACTGTCCGGCTCACGGCTTCCGCGTCACGAGGCATTGTGGCCGCCACCAATTGCAAACAGAGGTCGCGCAAGCTGATCGAGTATTACTATGCGGATCTCTACCAGTACGCCGTCGCGGGGACGCCCAATCGCCTCGAATATGAACTGGGTTTCTTTGTGAAAAATGGCGACGGCGCGGCCGATTTCAAACCGATCGCTCATCTCTATAAGTCCCAGGTCTACCAGTTAGCCGCATATCTCGGCGTCCCCCGCGAGATCCAGAACCGGCCGCCCACCACCGATACTTATTCGCTCGAGCAATCGCAGGAGGAGTTCTATTTTTCGCTGCCGCTCGAAAAAATGGATCTCTGCCTCTACGGCAGAAATAACAGCATCGCGCCGGCGGACCTGGCGCGGGTTGCCGACTTGGACGCCGAGCAGGTCGAACGGGTTTACGGAATCATCGACTCCCGACGCAAAGCGACGCAATATTTGCACGCTTCCCCTGCCTTGCCGGAACACATCGTAGGACACTAGAGCCAACCTATGAGGGCGCCGGATCTTAACGTCAGCGGAACACCGCTTCGGCCGGTATCGGCGACGGCATCGATAACCTCTGCCGGAAGAACCTGCCGCCGTCGCTGGTTCCGAAAGAAATCGTCGTTCTTGATAATCTGCCCAAAAATAGCGCCGGCAAGATTCTGAAAGAGGAATTGAAGCGGCTGCCGTGCGCCGCGCCATGTCATTGATCCGTCACAGAGGATTCAGTTGAGGCAACTACTCGCATCCGATCGCGCGCTCCGCTTTTTCAGAAAAATCCGAAATTTTCTGCGGAAGGGACGATATACGCCGTACACAATGGCCGCATATCTACGACGACACGGCGCGCGCGTCGGTGACGGCTGCTTTATCGGGCCAACCGATATCGAGTCGGAGATCGATCTCCGTCTGCTGTCGATCGGAAATCATGTGGCCGTGGCGAGCGGAGTTGCCTTTGTGGGCCAGGACCAATTGCCTGGCCCGGTGGTCATCGCCGATAACTGTTTCATCGGTTTCCGGGCCCGTATCTATCCGAACGTCCGCATCGGTCCCAACTCGGTAGTAGGTGCCGGTTCGGTCGTCAGGTCCGACGTGCCGCCCAACACCCTGGTCATAGGAGCGCCGGCGCGGCCGTTTGGTTCCCTCGAAAAACACCGGCAGAAATGCATCGAACGCTGGAACGAGCAGCGTCCTTCCGGCGTCGTGATCGAACCGCACGAGACGTGGTGGAGTACACGACATCTGGCGGCCAATCGAGAACGGTTGAAGCAGCACTTACTCGGTTTGTTTCACAAACAGTTAGCCTGAGGAAAAAATGATTCTGCGCCTTACCGTCTGGGCTGTGACCGCCGTGGTTGTGCTGGTAGCTTGTGGAATGTGGCGGAGCCGTACGCCCCGCCGGGCTGCCGGATACGAGAGCACCCATTTGGTTCTCATCGGCGCCTCAATCGGCCAGTCCTGGCACTTGGCCGAGTGGCCCCTACGCGCCTCTGCGCCCTCATTTACGGCTGAGTCGCTTGCGCAATGGCAGTTCGACAAAACAAAATCCGTCGAGGCCGTGTTGTTACGACCGAAAATGAAGTTCACTCTGTCCCGGGCTTGGTTCCAGTCGTTCGTGCACCCTCCGCAGAAGCCCGATATCGTGATCCTCAAAGAATGCTCGTCGTACTTCCCCGGACCTGTGACGGATTATCAGGCCCGCGTGGGTCAATGGGTCCGGCGGTTACAGGAAGGCGGGATTCGGCCGATTCTGGCGACCGTGGTCCCGGTAACCCGCGCCCGCGCGGCCTCGAATCCTGGTAAACAGCCGGCGCTCCTCGAATTTAACCAGTGGCTGCGCCAATACGCCCGGCAGCAAAACTTGGCCGTGCTCGATCTCGAAGTGGCGCTCCGCGAGGAAGCAAATGCCCCTTACCTGCGTGAGGATTTCGCCGCGCCGGACGGCTCCCATCTCAATGCCGCGGCTTACGCGCGTCTCGACCAGGTGCTACGGGGCACTTTGTGTTCGGGAACTTCACCGGCGGCTCAACCGGTGTCCTGCCTGAAGGATCATTTATGAACCCATGGAGCCTGGTTCGCGACAAATGGGAACGGCGGCGGCATGCTCGTGAAAAGAGGGCGTACACGCCGGAAACGTACGCCCAGTACCTCCGCCGCTGCGGCGCGCAAGTAGGCGACGGTTGCGTGATCGCGGCGATGGATCTGGAAGTCGGCATCGAGGCCTATTTACTCAAGATCGGCAGCCGCGTCATCATCGAACGCGAAGTCGCCTGCCTTACCCATGACGGCGCCGCCTGGATTTTCCGCCACCAAGTCCCCGATCTGCAGGTCTATGGGCCCATTATCATCGAAGACGATTGCCGGATTGGCCGCGGCGCCATTCTTTGCCCCAACATCCGAGTGGGACGTGGCGCCAACGTCGCGCCTGGCTCCGTGGTGATTTGCGATGTTCCGCCCGGCCGCTCAGTACAGGGCGTTCCGGCCCGGTCCCTCACGCCGACGAAGCACCGCGAGGATTAATGGATAGTTTTATGGGAACACAAACAACTGCATTACTTTCCACTAAAGAACAGATCGAAGATCGGATTCGGAATCGGACCGCAACCGTCGGTGTGCTCGGACTCGGTTACGTTGGCTTACCTCTCGCCGTAGAGTTTGCCGAGGCCGGATTCCATGTCATCGGCGTCGATATCGGGGTGCAGAAGGTAGCCCGCTTAAACCGAGGCGACTCCTATGTCCAGGATGTACCGAGCAACCAGTTGCGCGCTTTAACCGAATCCGGGCGCCTCCATGCGACCACGGATTTCAGCGTTCTGGACCAATTGGATACTGTAAATATCTGCGTCCCGACGCCACTCGGCAAATCCAAGGACCCCGACATGAGTTATATCGATTCCGCCTGCCGGGAGATCGCACAACACCTGCACCCCGGGATGCTGATTATTTTGGAATCCACTACGTACCCCGGCACCACCGAAGAATTCGTTCTGCCCATGCTGGAAGCTGGCGGTTTACGTGCCGGCAAGGACTTCTTCCTGTGCTTCTCACCGGAGAGAGTCGATCCGGGTAATCCGCAGTACCAAACCCGCAACATCCCTAAAGTGGTCGGCGGTGTCACCTCGGAGTGTTCCGAAATCGGCGCTCTCTTCTATCGGCAGGCGCTGTCACGCGTTGTGCCCGTCAATTCCAGCCGGGTGGCCGAGATGGTCAAGTTGCTGGAAAACACTTTCCGCATGATCAACATCGGCATGGTGAACGAATTTGCCATTCTGTGCAGCCGGCTCTCGATTGACGTCTGGGAGGTCATCGAGGCAGCTGCCACCAAGCCGTTCGGATTCATGCCTTTTTATCCAGGGCCGGGCCTGGGCGGACACTGCATTCCCATCGATCCCTTCTATCTCTCCTGGAAAACCCGGCAAGCCGGCGTGGAGGCCCGCTTCATCGAGCTGGCCGGATACGTCAACAGTCAGATGCCACATTTCGTCGTCGACAAAGTGCAGGCTGCGCTGAACGACCATTCGAAGCCAGTCCGCGGCGCGCGTATTCACATCCTCGGTGTGGCGTATAAGCGCGATATCGATGATTTACGTGAATCTCCGGCCCTGGACATCATTCACCTGTTGCAGGGTCGTGGCGCTAACGTGGTCTATAGTGACCCTCATATTGCGGAGATCCACGCGGATGGAATCGATCTCAAAGCCATCCCTCCCGAGGAAATCGCCCTCGCGGATTGCGCTGTCATCGTTACCGATCATAGCGCTTTCAATTACGCGCAACTGCTAGACTCTGCGCCGTTGATCGTGGACAGCAGAAACGCGTTGAAACACTTTTCATCTTCCAAAATCGTTCGCCTGTAATTCGCGAATATCACCCTCTGGCCGCGGAGTGCGGACGGCCTAGACTCGGTTCGCTTGCCGGCCGAGGATCGGCCGCGGTGCGCCGCCGTGCGGCGCCGTTCACCATGTCAAAGCAGCCTACCCCGGTTGAGTTATCCGCGGAGGATCGACGGACTCTGCGCGCCTGGATCAACGATGCTGCCCAATTCCAGTTGCGGGCGCAGCGAGCCCGTATCATCCTGCTCGCTGCCGAACGGCGTAGCACCAAGCAGATCGCGCGCGCGCTGGGGGTGAGGGCCGCCCGGGTCTCGAAATGGCGCACCCGCTTCGCAGCCGCCGGTCTGGCTGGGCTCGAGGATGTGGCCAAGCCCGGCAAGCCACGCCAGTACGACCAGTCTATCGACCGTCGGATCCTTGCGCTCGTCGAGGAACCTCCGCCCGCCGGCACACTGGTCTGGACAGGCCGGCTCCTTGCCCAAGCGCTCGGACATATCAGCCTAGACTATGTCTGGAAGGTACTGCGACGGAACGGCATCAAACTCAGGCGCGGCGACCGCCTTGAGGTAGAAACTCGCTCCGCCATCCGTACTCGACTCACCACTATTCTTGCCCTGTACTTGGGAGGCAGGACGTGCGCATTTCTGATCAGCAGTTGCGAGGGTGCTACCACGGAGTCTCTGCCCCGCGGATTCGTCCGGGCCGCCAGTCCGGAGGCTGCGGCCGATCTGCGGCTGAGCGCGCGCGCCAAAGCCTTGACGCTATTGGATGCTCTTCAGTGGGCCCTTTCGTTGGCCGAACACGGCCGGTATACAGGCCGCTCCGCGCGCTCGCTCGACGCCTTTCTTAACGATGCTCGCTCCCGGTTCCCGTCAGGGGAGATTCACGTCTTTGTGTTAGGTTCCGCCTTGCAGCCCCATCCGGACCTCCATATCTTCGAAATCCCCACGGTGCCTACATTTAAAGAGCATTTGCGATCGTGGCTCTTGCCTCTTTGTAATGGCGCGGGGCCGCCAACTGTCGAGCTCGTCTCCCGCCTGATCTCCCTGGTGGAGCGCCTTATCATGGCTCAGATGGCCAGTCCCCAGGCCGCCTTCGAATGGCACGCGCGGGTTCTGTGTGCGGCGTCAGCCGAAGCCCGGCGGGGCAGCACTTCCTGACTCGCCATTCTCTCTCCCGTACTAGGCTATGTTCGCGCCGAATTTAGGGCTATTGCTCCGACGCGCCGTGCTACCGGCCCTCTCTCCAGGTCCGCTCTCAGCCGATAACGCTAATAGAGGTGCGCTCTGCATTTGAAACCGCTATGTCCGAGCCCTTCAGGTTAGTCCTTTCCAGAGATCTCAGTCCTAAGTGGCAAGATGTCGCACGATTGCTCGTCACACACAATGCGACAGTCAGTTCGTATGAGGGCTCGCCTTCTGAGTTGCTCGCGCACTGCCGGCGTCTGGCGCCGTGTATCCTGGTAACGTCCGAAAATCTCTTCGAACAAATCAATCCGGAACTATTTTCTCAAGCCATCGATTTCGGTCGCGCCATCCGCGTGGTTGTAGAGTGTCAACATGAGGATCCCGTGCGTGGAGAGCAACTGCTTCGGATGGGCTGCGCCGGCCTGCTCCAGGGGGGCATTACAGCCGAACAAGCCTTGCGAGCCATTACCGCCGTCCTCGACGGGGAAATTTGGCTGAGCCGGAAGACTACTTCCCAAACGCTTCAGAAGCTGATACGAGAGGCCAAATACCATCTCACTTCTCGAGAGAGCCAGGTGCTGAGCCTTCTCGGCCAGGGTCTGAAAAATCATGAAATCGCCGATCGGCTCTTTATCAGCCCACAGACGGTCCGCTGGCATCTTCGCAGTCTTTACAGCAAGCTCGGCACTCATGACCGCAAGACTGCCGCGGGCGGGAGCCATACCTCCGACTAACCTCGTCGGTCTCGTCCGGCTACTTTTTCGCGGCAGGAATTGCTCCGGGACTATAATGCCACGCCAGGGAGTCGCTAGTTGCTACAAATTCCCGGGTAATCTATTGGACAGACCGGTCTTGAAAAGGGAGAGGACGTTGTAAGCCTGCTAACGCCATCCTAGCTGTACCGGCTCTTGATGACTGGAACAGCATGGCCTAAGCTATCGGTGGGCTGGTAGCAAAATGGAGCCCCAACACCCGACCTGAGGAGGTGAGTGGATCAGGCTACCTCTGCCAGCCCGCGCCGGTCGCCGAACCAGAGCGTCAACCGGGAGTTGCGGAAACACTAATACGCCGATACAAGCGAGTGTCTGCGTAAGTTGCTCCGCGTAATCGCCCGCTCACTTCTCAGGTACCCTCTCGAGAGTGCCGACGGCCGCGCGATTTTCCGGGCGAGCTTCCTGTGAGTTCCGCGCTCGCCCGATCCCGATCCTGCGGTTTCGATTTGTGCCACGGTTGGGGCGGATGCGGTCTTTGCGGGTGACTCGATGCTTGCGGGGCTCTGGCTTCAGGGTTGGAGCGCACAGATGCTGACGCCACCGCGGTGCAGTTTGCGATATTCGGCAGCGTGGATGGCCGCAGTCACGGGCCGATCCAATCGTCAACTAAACGTCCGAAGAATGTTGATTTGCTGGAGCCACCCGCCGGGCTTGAACCGGCGACCTGCTGATTACGAATCAGCCGCTCTACCAACTGAGCTAGGGTGGCCCTGAAGCGACAGGACATAAACTCCATAACCCTGTCGATCGCGTCGTTCGCACCTATTTTAGCAAAACAGCCTTCGAACACGTGGTGCAATACGCAACCTCATCATCAAGTGGCTTTGATTCTACTGGATGCACCAGCCTCCTTAAGAAAAGACGGGGAAGCTCGGTTTGATGGCATGGGGATGTCGTACGCTTCGGACAGCGGCGAGAAGCGTTGTAACCGCATCTTCCACCGTTAGCGCCCCAAGATCGGTCTGCGGCAGTTCGGCCTCAACCTCTCCAGACGCTCCACAGACGTCGCAAAGCCACAGAATTCGAACGGGCACGCGTCAGAAGCATATCAGGACCGGAACTCGGTAAACAGGCGTCGCGTACCAGATCACCCCTGGTTTTGTACCGGAACCGAAGGCGGACAAAACCCGTGCCCGCGCCGGCGCGCGACGCCTGCAAGGTAACATTCCGAGGCGAATTGCTCGATTTCCCGGTCGCTTTCCATGAGCCATTCCAAGCGGCGTTGGTCCCGCAATCGCTCCAGCAGCCGGCAGCGTCGGCGCGCTTCCAACATCACACGTTGTTGCGCCTCTAGTTGGCGCTGATACTCGGCGCGGCGCACCGCTAGCCTGCTTTGCTGGCGGTCGACATAGTCGCAGAACTGAGCCAACATGGCCAGGTCACGCCCGGCCAGCGGCGAGCACGCACAAACCTGCACCTTGGCCCCGATCCCGGTGACTTCCAACTCCGCTCTCGTTCGATCGATTTCCGCCAGCGCCGCCACCAATTGCTTGTAGCGGTTCTCCTCCAGTTCGAGTTGCAGGCGCCGCCATTCGAGTGCCTTCTGCAGCGGAAACTGAAACGATTTCATTTAGTCTTCACCACGGGTGCCGGGGCCGCCAGCTTTGCTGCCAGCGCTTCCATGCGCGCCAGCGTCTCGTGTAGCGGAGACTTGCCCGGATGCTCCTGCCGGAGAAACTCCAGCAACTCGGGCCGCAGCTGGATGCTGGCATCGAGCACCGGGTTGGTCCCAGCCGCATAGGCGCCGAGCTGAATCAAATCCTCTGCTTCGCGATATGCCGCCAATGCCTGGCGCAACTTACGGCCCGCTTCTTGCTGTTTCGGCGAAGCAATTTGCGCCGTGAGCCGGCTCACCGAATGTAGGATGTCGATAGCCGGAAAATGGCCTTGCCCCGCGAGTTGCCGGGAGAGAATGATGTGGCCGTCTAGAATTGCGCGTACCGCGTCACAAATTGGCTCGCTGAAATCGTCGCCTTCCACCAGCACGGTGAAGAATCCGGTAATCGAGCCGCGCGCAAAATTCCCGGCCCGCTCCAACACCTTGGGCAGGAGCCCAAATACCGAGGGTGTGTATCCTTTCTGGCTGGGCGGCTCGCCGGCCGCCAGACCGATCTCCCGCTGTGCCATGGCCAGCCGCGTTACCGAATCCATCACCAGTAGTACGTTGGCCCCTTGGTCACGGAAGTACTCTGCGGCTGCGAGCGCCACGAAGCAGGCGCGCACCCGGACCGTGGCGGGACGCTCCGACGTGGCCACCACGACTACCGCCCGCTTGCACCCTTCCGGCCCCAGTTCGTTTTCGAGGAAGGCCCGCACCTCCCGGTTGCGTTCTCCAATCAGTGCCACCACCGTGACATCGGCCGAATTGTGCCGCGACATCGAACCCAGGAGCGTGCTCTTGCCGACCCCGCTGCCACCGAAGATCCCGATTCGCTGCCCCAGCCCGCAAGGCAGTAAACTGTCTATCGCCCGCACTCCGGTTACCAGCGGCTGGCTGATGTCCCGGCGCTCCAGCGGATTACCCGGCGTGCCATAGAGCGGATAGGCATTCTCAGCCTCAATCCTTCCACGGCCGTCTATTGGTTTTCCAAAACCGTCGATTACGCGGCCGAGCAGCCCCGGGCTGACCGATAGCCGGGCCTCTTCCGGACGCGCTTCCACGGTGTCACCCAGCTGCAAACCATCGGTTTCCTCCAGCGGCATTGACAGCACCCGGCCCTCGCGAAACCCGATCACCTGCGTGCGGATCCGACGGGCCTGAGACGTTATCACCTCGCAGAAATCTCCGATCCCGACGTTTGGTCCGCGCGATTCGATCAGCAGCCCGGCCACATCAGTGACCCGGCCGGTCCAGCGCAACACCGCCACCTGCCCCAGATCGTCCAAATACGGCGCAAGTGAAATTCGTTCGGTCAAGCCTGCCTCCGCAGCCGGTCCGCCAAGCCCCGCTCAATTTCTTGCAGCTGCGACTCCACCGATGCATCCAGGCTCCCCCGGTCCGTCTCCAGGATCACGGTGCCCGGCGCGCAGGCCGGGTCCGACGTCACCTCCACGGCCGCAGTGCCTACCTTACGCAGACACGCCGAAACCGCCGCAGAGTGCGCCGGATCGACCCGCACCCGGGAGATCTCCAGTGATTTCACTTTGTCCAGAGCGCCGAGCACCAGACCATGGATGGCATCGGGATCAACGGCCAATTCGCGACCCAACACCCGCCGCGCGATCGCGAGAGCCAGTTGCACCAGGTCGCGTTCCGCTTCGGCGCGCAGCCGCGCGCGCAGGCCACCGATCTCGTCGATCGACCGGCACAACCGTTCAATTACCGGCTGCAGTTCCGCCGCGGCGCGGCGCTGTCCGGAAACTTCTCCTTCCCGCATGCCCGCGGCGTGGGCCGCACGAATCCGCTGGTCGATGCCGCTCTCGCGCTCCGGCCCGGACAGCCCGGCCGCGAAGGTATCGTCTGTGCCGTCACTCGCGCCGACCGTGCGCCACACCATCGCCTCCACCTGCCGCGGATCGTCCTCCCGCACCAGTCTAGACGACATACTGTTCCCCCACGGCGCCTTTGAGGCCCAGCACACCCTGCGACTCCAGTTCCCGCACCACATTGATGATCTGCTGTTGCGCCGCTTCCACTTCCTTGATTTTCACCGGGCCGAGCGCTTCCATATCTTCTTTCAACATCTCGCCCCCGCGCTGCGACATGCAGCTGAGAATGTGATTGCGCAACTGTTCGCTGGTCCCTTTGAGCGCCACCGTGAGCACCTTACGGTCGACTTTGCCTAGGATCTCCTTCATCCCAATCTGGTCAATCAGCAACAGATCCTCGAATACGAACATCAAATGCCGGATCGTCTCCGCCACGTTGCTGTCCTGCCGCTCGATGTTTTCCAGAATCTCGCGTCCCGAGGTGGAATCCAGCCGGTTCAACACCTCGGCCACTGCGCGCACGCCACCGTATGACTCACGGCTGAAATCACCCAGGGACTTCAATTTTTGGCCGATCACACCGGCGATTTTCGTGATGATTTCCGGCGAGATCTGGTCCAGGCTGGCCATGCGCACCGCCACATCGGACCGCATCCCGGACGGCAGGGACGTCAGTAACGCTGCCGCCTGCGGCGTATTGAGGTGCGATAACACCAGCGCGATGGTTTGCGGATGCTCGTTGTGAATGAACTTCGCCAGTTGCTGCGGGTCGGCTTTCTGAATGGCATCGAACGAGCTGGCTTCGGCGCCTATCGCCTTCTGCAGCCGGTCCAGTAGCCGCCGCGCCTGCTCGGGATGAAAGGCCCGCAACAGAAGTTTACGCGCAAACTCAATTCCTCCGCGCGCGACGTAGTCGCCCGCTGTAGAGATATGGTGAAAGTCCTGTAGGACCCCTTCGGCCTGCTCCGAACTGATCGCAGTGATCTTGGTGACTTCGCGGCTGACTCTCTGAACTTCTTCCTCCGACAGATGTTGCATCATCTCGGCGGACGTTTGTTCGCCGAGAATGATCAGGAGCATGGCGGCCTTCCGCAAGGCCGAAACTGCGTCGGATTCCGATTTATTGGCGTTCAGGATCAAGCTCAGGCCTCTTCTTCACGAATCCAACTCCGCAGAGCCTGCGCCGAAAGCTCGGGCGATTCCGCTACCTTTTCCCGGATGTGTTTCGCCATAATCTCGGCCGTCTTGGTGATCATGGGAGCCAGCTTCAGGGCGGCATTGGCATCCATCTGTTGCTGTAACGCGTCGTGTTCGGCCCTACGAGTCTCGAGCTGCTGTTCGACGCCAGACGCTCCTCCCGCCTGAGGCAACTCCGCAGGCGACGAAACCTCGCCCCGGTGCCACCGGCTGCGCCGACGCAGCACCGCCAGCATCAGCCCGATGAGCAGCAATCCCCCCGCCGCCGCTCCGATGATCCAAAAAGTCCGCTGGTTGAAACGCAACGACAGCTTCTCCGATGCCGGCTGGGCCGGCGCTGGACCCGGCGATCCCGGCGGCTCCAGCAGTAGCGTGGTCTCAAACGGCTGTGTCTCTACGACCAGCTGGTCGCCCCGCTGTTCGTTGAACCCGGTTACGCCCGCCACCAGATCGTGAACCACCTTCAGCTTGTCTGCGCTGGGCGGTACGAGTATACGGTGGAACCCGCTTTTGTCTTTTTGCCAGATGACCCCCTGATCCAAAAGAACTGCGACCGATATCTTGCGGACGGCGCCCGCGGGAAGCCTCATCTTTTTGACCGTGCGGCTCGATTGATACGTAACGCTTTCGCTGACGCGCGACACTTGCGTCGCGCCGTTGCCCGGACGCGATGTCGGCCGCGGCAGCGTCGAAGCCGTACCCGGCACACCGCTGGCGCTGCTGGCTCCCGAGCTGTCCTCTGTGCGCTGCGAGTTCAGCATCACCGAGCGCGCCGGATCATAGATCTCCTCGCTCTGCTCACCGCCGCTGAAGTCACATTCCACGGACACTCCCGCCCGGAACTTTTCCGCCCCCAGCAGCGGCTCCAAAGTCGAGTTGATCTTCGCCAGCAGATCCGACTCCACCTTGTGGCGGTAATCGAGTGATGCGTCCGAGGATTCCGGACCGTCCAGCCCGCCCGCTGCGTGCGGCCGACCCAACAGGTTGCCGTTCATATCGAGCACCGACACCGCGTCGGGAGAGAGCCCGTCCACGGCGCTCGCGACCAGGTGATTGATCGCCTGCACGTTCTGCGGTGCCAGCCGCGCGGCTGCTTTCAAGCGCACCAGCACGCTCGCTTTGGCGGGCTGCTGCGACTCCAAAAAGACCGATTCTTTCGGAAACGTCAGGTGCACGCGCGCCTGTTCCACCTCCGCCAATGCCATTACCGAGCGTTCCAGTTCGCCCTCGAGTGCCCGCCGGTAATTGACTTTCTCGGTGAACTCGGAGGCGCCCAGATTGGTTTTGTCGAACAGTTCAAAGCCGATCCGCCCGCTCTTCGGCAGGCCGGCGGCCGCCAGGCTTAAGCGTAGATCCGCCACGCGCGCCGACGGCACCAGCACTGATCCGCCCGTCTCCGAGAGCCGGTACTCTACCCCAGTCTCTTTTAGCTTCTGGACGATTCCGCCGGCATCCTCGGCCGCCAGCCCAGTGAACAGCGGCCGGAAGTCCGACTCCCGCTGCCATTTGACCAGCGCGTAAATCCCCGCGCCGGCGAAAAGCGCGACCAGAAGAATGCTGATCTTCTGGCGAACAGAGAGGTTGGCCCAAAGTTTCATGCTCCTCGGTTCGGCCACAGAACGGCTCGTCCTTCAGATCGGCAGGCCAGGTGGAAAACGTGAGGCCCTGTTACATCTGCATCCGCATGATTTCCTGGTACGCACTCACTACCTTATTGCGCGCCTGCAGAAACATGTCGAATGCCAGCTCGGCCCGCTGCACCGCCAGGATGGTGGTGTGGAGCTCTCCGCCTTCTCCATTGAGAAATTGCTGCGTCGCCGCCGCTGCATTCTGCCCCGACGCTTCAACAGTGCGGATCGCTGCCGCCAGCGCGTGTTCAAACGCTCCGTCCGCTCGTGATGGCGCGGATGGACCCATCGTGTCCGCAAGCGCGGGAACGGAAATCGGAAGGATCGGTCCGGTCATGATTCACCTCATCGCAGCAGGTCGAGCGACCGGCCGATCATGTCCTTGACCGCCGAAATGGCTGCCACGTTTGCTTGATAATTTCGAGAGGCGCCCATCAGGTCAACCATATCCTCCGCGGGATTGATGCGGGGAAACGCAACATACCCTTCGGCATCGGCGTCGGGGTGGCCCGGAATATAACGACGCTCGGGATCTCGCATATCCGTAATAATCTCAGCGACGGTGACCCCTGCCTCCCGCACCTCGGCGTTGAAGACTGAAGCAAACGGCGAGGAAATGCTTGTGCTGGTGAAGATCGCATCTTTTCGGCGATAGGGCCCGCCTTCCGGTGTGCGAGTGGTTTCGGCATTGGCGAGATTCTCGACAAGTATTTCCGCTCGCGTCCGTTGCGCTGCCATTCCCGATGCTCCAATTGACAAAACCGAGAACAGGCTCATCCGGTTCTCCCTTCTTCAATTGCCGAGCGGACAATGCGGATCTGCGATCGCAATAAAGTGGACGCCAGCTGAAACCTCAATGCGTTTTCCGAAAGCAGGCGCGCTTCGCGGTCCAGGTTGACGCTATTTCCATCATTCTTTACCGCAAGCCCGGAGACTTCGACGACGCTTGGCGGAAAGGAAGCCGCGCTTTGAAACTCCGATTGAAAATCGATGTCCCGGGTGCGGTACCCGGGCGTATCGGCATTCGCGATGTTGGACGCCACCAGCTTTTGGCGGGCGCTCAGGAGGTCCATGTACCGTTCGAGTTGTCCTGCCAAACGGTCGAGCATAGCATCCAGGCTGCAAGCACGCTGCGCGCCACCTGTAAGGCACTTGGAATCAAACGCGGTTCTCGCGTTGCGCGGCAATTGCCCGTCGCCTGGCAACCCTTTGTCACACTTTCGCGGGTCTCCCCGCATTAGCGGCTCGGTTTCCCCCCATCAAAGACGCACGCGCCGTCGGAAATCCGAGTAGTATTCTTTGGGGGTATTCCGTTTGAGCGAGGGAACCCCCAGAAAAGAAGCTCCCGTTCGACCGCTTCGCAACACCAGGCCGACCACCCTGGCCTCCACGGGTAAGGATCCCCACTAAATAACATGACACCGGTTGCGCCACCTCTCAATGGAAAGAGTTCTCTCCCGCCAGGTCCGTGCTGGAGCGACGTTGTGGAACGAATCCGTCATGGCGATCCCGAGGGCATGGAGCAGTTGTACCGCGTCTTTACCAAGGGCGTTCGATTCTTTTTGTACCGCCAACTGGGTCCGCAGGATCTCGAGGACCGCGTACACGATATGTTCCTCATCATTACCCAGTCCATTTGCCGCGGCGACCTGCGCGAACCGGAACGGCTGATGGGCTATGTGCGAACCGTCCTGCATCGCCAGGTGGCGGCACAAATCGAGGAGAGCGTTCGCGCCCGCCGCAACTTAACGGAACTGGACGGCAAACTGGAGTTATCCGATCGCGCCCCCGACCCGGAGCGCGGCGCCATCGAGCACCAGAATGAGGAATTAGCGTTCCGGGTGCTGTTGGCCATCTCCAAACGGGACCGCGAAGTCCTGATCCGCTTCTACCTCCGGGAGCAATCCTCGTCTCAAATCTGCCGCGACATGCATCTGACCGCGACGCAATTCCGCCTGATCAAGTCTCGTGCCAAGGCGCGTTTCGGAGAATTGGGACGGCGCCGTTTCGCGCGCCGGTCGGGCTTCGCTCCCATGGGGGCGACGGGCGAGCCGGCGAATACTTAGACAGCTGCCGCAGTTGAGCGGCCCGCTTACGGATCAATTCGAAGTGCGGGGCTTCGGCGGCGACATCGTACGCCGCAACGGCTTTGTTGTCGGTGCGCGAGGGCCGCTTACTTTTCGCCCTTTTGCTCGCGCGAGCGGGCGCCGCTCAGGAAGTGGACGAGGTCATAGTTATCCTCGTGACAGGCGTACTCGTACATCTGCTCGTCGGGATCGATCTTCGTCCAGGGAATGCGCGCCGTCCAGGGCCGCGTCCAGGTTTGCGGATCTTCGACCGTGAATTCGTAATTCAGCGTGTTGGCGTCGATCCGTGTGAAACGCTCCGTGATCCGGAACGTGTCGGGATCGGCGTTCTGGAAAATGACACCGTCGTCCTTGCGGAAATTCGTGGTTTCTACCACCAGCGTGTCGCCGTCCCAGTGGCCGCGCGAGTCGCCCAGCCATTGATGCAAGTCTTTGCCGAGGTGCGGACGGCCGTCGACCGGGATGATGCGCGCGCTATGAATCATCTCGGGTGCGATCACCACCATCCCGGGGCTCTGGAAGATCTGAAAGTCGTTGTTATAGATGGTGGGCAGGTACGGCGGCGAATCGGTTCGGATGATGCAGCGAACCGGCAGCGACATGTCGCGGTAGGTGAGCGGCAGGCCGGCGTTGAAGCGCGCATTGGCGGCAGCCCGCGCGGCCCGGGCCTTTTCCCGTTCCGGAGACAATTTGACCAGCGGTGGAATGCGGCCATCCGGCGGATCGACAATCAAGGACGTGCGGCGGTCGGAAGTGATCTTCAGGCGGCGCGCATCCATCCAGTGTTCGTTATAGGCGCGGTTGACGTCGAGCTCGGCTCCTCCGTCGCGGCGATCGCGGCTCAAGTCGTTGGCCAGCTCCTGCTGGAAGTCTTGTGCTTCCTCGTCGCTGAGGACATCTTTCTGGCCCACATCGCTAGGACGCTGCAGCGGCGTGCTGGTCGCGTCGTTCCAGACGCCTTGCAAGTCCGGATCGCCCCAGGGCGTGCGAGCGAGTGGTCGCTTGGCGGTGGATGTCGGCGCCTTTGCCGCTTTAGCGGCCGGCTTGGACCCCTGGGCGCCCGCCGGCGCTGCCGCGAACGCCAGCGCGACTGTAGCGAAAAAGAGCCGGTATCTCATCGCGAACCTCCCGTCTTGCCGAATCGGCCAAATAAAAGATCTTCGGTGAACGGCACGCACTTGAATTCCAAAAGCTGAGCGTCCTTCTCCATCCGCCGATAGAGCGGAAAGCTGATCTTCCACGGCCGCGTGTACACCTTAGGGTCTTCGATGGTGGCCTGGTACATCAAATGATACGGGCTGGCGGGCGTGTAGCGCTCGGTAACGTGCAGCGCGTCACTATGGAAATCGCCGGCGCGGTCGAACCAAGATTCTTCGCGCTGGCCGGTCACGTCGACCACCAGCGTGTCACCCTCCCAATGGCCTCGCGACCAGCCCATCCACGAGGGTGTGGGCGCCTCCTGTTTCCAGTTCATGCGAATGATGCGGGTGGCGCTGGTGAACTCGTAAGCGATCAGGATGTACGGGCTGGATCCTTGCACGATGCGAAAAGGGAAGGGCATGTATGTGGCGCGCGGCACACCGGGCATGTAGCATTTCAGCTCGGGATCTCCGAGCGCGTGGCGGTTGTCATCGTTGCTGACGTCGACCTTGCCCCGATTCTGGAAATTTTCCTTTTGCTTTTTGACCGCCCAATCCTGATACGGAATCACGCCGCCTTCGATGATGCTCTGGCCGGCAGGCGCCGCATCATAGGCCCCCTCGAGTTCCGGATGCAGCCCGGATTGCGCTTCGTGATCGCGCATATCCCAGTTCGCCGTGACCAACGCCTGCCAGAGGCCGTTCAAGTCCGGGTGGCCGTCCAGTCGGGATGCGCGATACGGTGGAAACTGTCCGCTGGACGCGGCGGGTTGACCGGAAGCGAACACCGCCAGCAGAGCGGCGGGCAAAATGACCGTGACGCGCGGAACAGATCGAAACCGGTTCGGCATGGTTCCAGGTGCCAATCAGTATACACCCGGCTTACCCAGAAATTGGGTGCGCCATGGGACCGAGTTCGCTTGGCGGCGACTCTCATAGTAACTCTGGCAATCGCTCTTCAGCCGTTCCAGTTTTTCCTCGAAACCCCTCCGATCCTCGCCGATGAGTTTCGGCGACAGGGAGGGATATGCCTCTTCAGTTGGAGCAGGGGCCGCTAACGAAAGATATCGTACTGGCCCACATCCCCGCGTTCCCGCCAGTGGTGTTGCGGGTGATCGACCTGCTGGCCGACGAAGAGGCTGAAACGGCTCTGCTCGTTCAGGAGCTTTCCGCCGATGCCACCCTCTGCGCGCAGATTCTCAGGCTGGCCAATTCTCCGCTGTTCGGCCTGACTGCCCAGGTGGACACGGTCCACCATGCCGTAGTCACGCTCGGATTCGCTCGCGTGCAGTCCCTCGTGACGGCGGTCGCGACGACGAATTACATGAAGGGAGCGATGCGCACCCAGGCGCTCCATCAGTGCTGGCGTCACACGGTCGCATCGGCCGTCCTCTGCCGCGAGTTGGCGCGAGCCGCGGGGTTGCCTTCCGACCGCGCCTATAGCTTCGGATTACTCCACGACATTGGGCGGCTCGGCCTGCTGGTCGCCTATCCCGAGGAGTATGAGTCTCTGCTGCGGGTGGCGGATCGCGACGCCGTGTCGTTGCTCGATCTGGAAAAGAAGCGCTTCGGCCTGGATCACTGCGAAGCCGGACGGCAACTGGTCGAGCAATGGAAACTGCCCGCTGATTTCTGCGTGATCGCGGGCCGTCATCACGATCCACCATCCGGCGCGCCGCTGGATTTCCTGACGCTGGCTCACGCGGCCTGCCAGTTGGCCGATGCGTTCGGCTATGCGGTGATGACTCCGCTCAAGCCGGTTTCATTTGATGAGATTTGCGCGTTGCTGCCGGCGGCGGTGCAGGCAGAGTTCGCGGAGAATCCGGAGGCGCTGGCAGAAATACTGGAACAGAGTATCGACCCTGAGCATTCGCTCTCGCACGTGCCGTTAGTGGAGCGAATCGCCAGTTTGCCAGAAAGGCCGGTCGCCCTGGCCGGTTTGGTGCAAGGCTCGATGGGAGAGGAAAAAACCGAAGACTTACCGCTGTTCACCGCTGTAAGCCAGCGCCCCGCCACCTGGGAACTGCCGCTGCTTGTGGTGATGACGCTGCTGGTTTTGCTCGGCTTGGCGGCAGCGTGTTACCTGTCGAACTGACGGCGTTCGTGCAAAACATTACAAAACCCTTGACGAGCCAAAACTAAACCTCTATCCTACTACATATAGTACGCAAATCCAGAGTGCCACGATTTGCAGGGTGAAACTCCCGGGCGACGGGCGGATTTCACAAAAACTGGCACGCAGATAAAGCTCACTCCGATGAGCCCTTGCGCCCGTCACCGGCTAGCGGCAACCGGAGGGGAGTCCCTTGATTCGACTCGTAATCGCCAACCAGAGGGGTGGCGTTGCAAAGACCACCACTACCGCTACGCTCGCTCGTTTTTTCGGTGATCAGGGAAAGAAGGTCCTGGTAATCGACGCGGATCCACAAGGATCGTTGGGGCTGATTTTGGGGTTACGGCCCGAAAAATACCTGCATGACTTTCTGGTGCACGATAAGGCGCTGGAGGACTGCGTCTTTCCCGCTACGGCCAACATAGACATACTCTGCGGCAGCCGCGATACCACCGTAGTCGAAGCGGCGCTATTGGGGACGGCGGGCCGGGAGCGTGCGTTCAGCCGCCAGGTCGAGCGTGCCGAAGGCCACTACGACGTAGTTCTGATCGACGTTTCGCCCTCGATCACGCTGCTGCAAACCTGCTCGATGTTGTACGCCAAGAACCTGCTGATTCCTGTCGCTATGAACATGCTCAGCCTGCAAGGAGCCGCGGCATGCTTGCAGACTACCGCAATGCTGGGGGCGGCATTTGGAGAGTCCATCAGGCCGCTGGGGCTGTTGCCCGTGATGGTCGACCGGAGATTCAGCCTGACTGAGTACATTTTGAAGGCTCTGGAGGAAATGTCGGAGCAATATCGCGTGCCGCTGCTGCACGCGATCCGCACGGACGGAACCGTACCGAGGGCCGAGCGCGCACGCCAGTTCTTGGCTGATTTCGATCCGCGTTGCAAGGCCCTGGAGGATTACACGATTACAGCGTTACAACTGGCCGAGTTGCTCCACGGCGGGCAGGATGCGGAGCAGTTCCCGCATGCGCTCACGGCCTAGTAAGCGAAGCATCGAGCCCATTCATATCCGAGAACTGTTGAACGGAGCGGGTATGCGAGGCTTTTTGAGCGTCCTCGACCCGCCGGTCCCCGCGCCGCATCTGCGGGAACTGGGGCGGGATCAGGGCGCGCGCGAGCCGTGTGCAGAGCCGTGGAGCGGCCTGTCCGCGCGTGTGGAAGCCCTGCTTGGGCGGTTCGCGCGTCAGGAGCAGGCGCTGAGATCGGTCGCGGAGATGGCGCACAGAATCAACTGTGGCGCTGTGGTGCTGCAACGCGGGGCTGACTCGGTTTGCATGCGACGCCGGGCGCGCCGCCGTCCGCCCGACAGCAGGGAGGTCCGATGAAAAAGACAAACGGGGCGGTTCGCGTCCCCCGAAGGCCGAGTTTGGGAGCGAGTTGGCAGGAGTGGGTGGTCGAGCTGCCAACAGCGAAGCCGCTGCCTGGCAACCGAGCACGGCCAGAGCCGGAATGCCCGCCGCATGAAGCGATTGCACGGCTTGCATACGCTATCTGGGAGGGACGTGGACGCCCGATCGGCTCTCCGGAACAAGATTGGCTGCGCGCCGAGCAGACGCTTCTCCGCACGCAGTGAGTACTTTTCAGCTATTACGTTAGATTCAATGTTGATAGCCCCGAAACTGCTAGCAGAGTTACCATTTCCATTCCTGGATGTAACTGGTTAATGCAGTAAGCACGCCGTTCAAGTCTTTGCTTTACCGTTGACTGAATTCCGGTAGCCGCTCTCCGCTTTCGAGCCGATGATAACCCAGCCCGTTGGAGGCCGGGCCATCATGTCCGTTCACGGTTGGGTGATCGCGGTAGGAATCGCCGTGGGGTTGCCCATGATGCAGGCACAGCAGGAAGTGCCATTACAGAAGGTACAGGACTCCCATCTCATTGAAAGCTCATCGGCATCCGGAAAGCGGCTCTGGCAAGCGAGTCTCGTGACTCTCTCGGTTGCCAACGTTCTGGACGTGCAGTCATCGCTCGGCAAACGCGAGCTCAACTCGGCACTCGCCGGCCCGTCGCAGACGCTGGGAACGCGGGGGATCTTGCTGAAGAGTGGTCTGCAGGGCGGGCTGCTGGGAATCGAATACCTGATCATCCGCAGTCGCTCCCATACGGTCGAGCTCCCACGGCGCTCGAAACTGTACCGCACGCTGGCGATCATCAACTTCGCCTGCTCGGCGGCATTGGCCGGCGTCGCCGCACATAACTATACAGTTCCGCGAATTCAGCCCTAGCTGGTGGATCCTTTGGAGAACGTCCCGTCTGTCCCCGGGTTGGGGCGTTCGCGGCGGAAATGGTAGGCCAGCGCGCCGGCCCCCACGGTCGACAGAGCGCTTAACGAGGCGATCGGGTGAGTGAAGATTCCGTAGAGCATCATGATGGCGCCTACCAGAATATATAGGGCCGGAATGAGCGGCCAGGCGAAATCGAGCGCTCGCAAGCGCTGCCAGCCCGGACGCGAGCGGCGGAAGATGAAAACTGAACCGACCGACAAAACCGAGAACAAGGTGAGGCTGAAGCCAATATATAGGACGAGATCCGGGAAGGGCGTCAGAGTCATCACCATCGCAAACAAGCCCTGGCTGATGATGGCCACTACGGGTGTGTGCCAGCGCGGGTGGACCGTCGCCGCAGCGCGGAAGAAAGCGCGATTTTTGGCCATAGCGTAATAGACGCGGGGGCCGATTGTCACTTCGGCATTCACGGTGGCGACAATCGAAAGCGCCATTAATGCGGAAAACAAACCGGCGATGTTGGGGCCGAACAGGTTCGATGCGCCCAGCGAGCCAACGGCAATTTCCCCTTTCAGCGATTCCAGCGGGGTCGAGTAAATCAGAACCATGTTGAGACCGAGATAAAGCGCGGTGACGATCGCGGTTCCGGTCGCCAGCGCAGCCGGCAAGGTGCGTTCGGGACGCCGCACTTCCTCGGCCACATAGGTTGCGGCATTCCAGCCGCTATATCCAAACATGACCCAGAGCAGGCTGACGATGAACTGCGCCGGCAGGCTAATGGTGGAAGTGCGCACCGCGGGTTCGGAGAAATGCCGCCAACTGCCGTTACCGCTGGCAAAACCGAAGATGACAAATCCGGCAATTACCGCGATCTTGGTCGCGGTGAGAACGTTTTGCACCTTAGCTGCGCGGCCCACGCCGAAACAATTCAGGAGGGTGAAGGCTGCAATGAGCGACGAGGCTACCAATTGCGCCGCCCCGATTCGCAGGGTCAAAGTGCCCGAACCGATGACGTGCGAAGTTCCGACAGCCGGGGCGAGATGGCCGAGGTAGTCCGAGAATGCCAGGGCGGCGGCGGCAATCGGCGCCGAAAAACCCGCGAAAAAAGAGACCCAACCGGTCATGAATCCCCATTCGGGGCCGTAGGCATGGGTCAGGTAGACGTACTCGCCGCCGGAACTGGGAAAATTAATGCCGAGCTCGGAATAGCTCAGAGCCCCGGCCAGCGCGAACAAGGCGCCGACTCCCCAACACGCCAGGATCAGCTTGCCACTGCCCAAATCGCCGGCCATGATCCCTGTCGTGGCGAAAATACCGGCGCCAATCATATTCGAAATCACCAGGGCCGTGGAGCTGAAGAACCCGAGTTGGCGAAGCAGTTCAGCACGCGGGGCCTGGGTTCTTGGCGGGGGCATCTTTCCCTTTAGTGTCATTATGCAACGCGGTGACGCGCCGGCGGCCCCGCGCCACGTAAAATAGATTGCATGATTGCTACGGTGAACCCTGCCACCGGCGAAGTCGTGCGCCGGTTCGAAGCTCTAGACGAGACCCAGATTGAAGACAAGCTGGCGCGCGCGGAACGCGCGTATCAAAGCTACAGACGGACCAGTTTCGCGGATCGGAGGCGCTGGCTGGGCTGCGCGGCCGAGATTCTGGAAGGAGAAAAAGACCGTCTCGGACGCATCATGACGCTGGAGATGGGAAAGCCGATTGGCGCGGCACGCGCGGAGGCCGCTAAGTGCGCCTTGGCGTGCCGCTATTACGTCGAGCACGGCGAGCGACTGCTGGCGGATGAAGCGGTGGATGTGGGCAGCGGCCGCGCCTTCATCAAGTATCAGCCGATTGGCGCGGTGCTCGCCGTCATGCCCTGGAATTTCCCGTTTTGGCAGGTGTTCCGTTTCGCGGCGCCAGCCCTGATGGCCGGCAACGTGGGTCTGCTCAAGCATGCCTCCAACGTGCCGCAGAGCGCGCTGGCCATCGAGGAGGTGATCCGGCGCGCGGGATTTCCCGAAGATGTGTTCCTGACGCTGCTGATCGGCTCGCGGCAGGTGGGGCGCGTAATTGATGATCCGCGCATCAAAGCGGTCACACTGACCGGCAGCGAGCCCGCTGGCATGCAGGTGGCCAGCCAGGCCGGCAAGCAGATCAAAAAGACGGTGCTGGAATTGGGCGGCAGTGATCCATTCATCATCACGCCTAAAGCCGACCTGGACCGTGCCATCCGTACCGCGGTGGAGGCGCGCTGCATCAACAACGGCCAGTCCTGCATCGCGGCGAAGCGATTTATAGTGGATGCCAAGATCGCCGATGAATTCGAGAAGCGGTTCGCCGCGGGGATGGCCGCGCTCAAGATGGGGGACCCGATGGAAGAGTCCACGCAATTGGGCCCGCTCTCGACCCAGGATATGGTGGAGGATCTGGATAAACAGGTGCGCTGCTCAGTGGAAATGGGCGCGCGCGTGCTGACGGGCGGCAAGCGACCCTCGGGGCCGGGAAATTTTTATCCGGCAACCGTGCTCACGGATATCCCGAAAGACTCGCCCGCCTATCGCGAGGAACTGTTCGGACCCGTGGCCGTGGTCTTGAAGGCCAACGGAATTGACGAAGCCATCCGGCTGGCCAACGACACGGATTTCGGGCTGGGCGCCAGCGCCTGGACTAACGACCAAGCCGAGCAAAAGAAATTCATCGATGAGATCGAAGCCGGCATGGTCTTCATCAACGGCATGGTGGCGTCGGATCCGCGCGTTCCGTTTGGCGGCATCAAGCGTTCCGGTTACGGGCGCGAACTGAGCGCCTATGGGATTCGCGAGTTTGTGAACGTCAAGACCGTTCGCGTGGCCTGAGCCACCGCCGCACGCGAACCTCGATACATTTTCGTCAGCGTCTGAGTATCACAGCGGACACTTCCGGGTGATGCGCGCCCCTGCTCCGATTTATGGTGGAACAGGGGCGGCCTATGGAAGTCATCAGCCATCGAAAACACGCCGTAAATATCACGGAAACGGAACGGATCCTCTCAGCGGTCACCGGCAGCATTCTGGCCGTGGCAGGTCTCCGGGGGCTTCGGCGCAAATCAGCGCTCGGCGCCGCCATGGCCGCGGTAGGCGGCGACCTGATCCGGCGGGGGATCACCGGCCACTCGTACCTGTTTGAGGCAATGGGTATCCGCACCGCGCCGCTGGGACAAGGCTGGCAGACCACCAGTGTTCCCTACGAATTGGGTCTCCGGGTGGATCGGTCCATCACGATCAACCGGCCGCGGACCGAAGTGTTCCGGTTCTGGCGCAATCTGAAAAACCTGCCCACGTTCATGACGCATGTGGAATCGATTTCTCCTGGCGACGATAACCGGTCTCACTGGGTGGTAAACGCGCCGGCAGGCCGGCGGGTGGAATGGGATGCCGTGATCCACAATGAAATCGAAAACGAGCTGATCGCGTGGCGCACCTTGCCGGGCGCCGACGTGGATCACGCCGGGTCCGTCCGGTTCAAGGATGCTCCCGGAGGCAACGGGACCGAGGTTCAGGTCGAACTTCAGTATAATCCGCCGGCCGGCACTGTCGGCGCAGTAGTTGCGACGCTCTGGGGTGAGGAGCCGACGCAGCAGATCGAGGCGGATTTGCGCCGTCTGAAAGAGGTTCTGGAAGGGAGCCGGGTTCCGCGAACCGAAGTGACAGTGAAATGAAGGCTGCGACCCGAAATATATTGATCGCGGCGGGCGCAGGAGCCGGTCTGTTCGCGCGCTCAGCCATCCGCCGCCGCGGGCTTCCGAGCTTGCGAAATCAAACGGTTCTGATCACGGGCGGATCGCGCGGCCTCGGTCTCGCTCTGGCCCATTCATTCGCGCGCGAGGGTTGCCGGATCGCGATCTGCGCGCGCGATACCGTCGAGTTGGAAGCCGCTCGGCGCGATCTGCACCTCGGAGACGACCTGCTCGCTCTGGAATGCGATGTGACCGATCGCGCGCAAGTCGATGCCGCCATCGAACACGCCAGCCGGCGCTTTGGCGGAATCGACGTTCTCGTCAATAACGCCGGCGAGATCCAGGTCGGTCCGGTGGAGAGCATGACGCTGGATGACTTTGAGCGTGCGATGCAGGTCATGTTCTGGGGAGGGGTTTATCCCACCTTGAGCGTGCTGCCGCAGATGAAGGCGCGCCGGGCAGGACGCATCGTCAATATCACGTCGATCGGGGCGAAAGTAGCGGTCCCTCATCTGCTGCCCTATACGTGCGCCAAATTCGCGATGATCGGATTTTCTGAAGGGCTGCGCTCTGAACTGGCTGGCAGAGGAATCAAAGTCATCACGATCGCACCGGGCCTGATGCGAACGGGCTCGCATGTGAACGCCTCGTTCAAAGGCGACCGGGAGCACGAAGCCTTATGGTTCAGCCTGGGCGCCACGTTACCGGGAATCAGTATGAGCGCGGAGCGGGCGGCCCGGCAAATCGTGGAAGCAACCCGGCGCGGCGATGCCGAAAAGATTCTAGGCACCCCAGCTAATCTTGTCGCACGCCTGCATGCCTTATTTCCCGGGAGCACGGCGGATATCCTGGGCTGGGTCAATCGGATTTTGCTGCCCAGCGGTACCGATAGAGGAAGACGCCGCGGCCGCGAAACCGGAGTCCTGGGCACCCCTCTGATGACGGTGTTGACGGCGCTCGGCCGCCGCGCCGCCCGGCGCCTGCTCCAATACGCCGCATGAGCGCTGATGTATCTGTTGGCGCATCACGCCTCCGCCCACGGGGGGCAAAAGGGCGCAAAAGGGGACAGACGGAAACGCGGGTAGGTGTGTGGAATCGCCTGGGATGGAAAGAGCGCCTCTCGATGGGGATCACGGGCGCCACAAGTGCCGGTCCAGCCATAAACGGCGCGGGCCTATGGTAAGATGTCCGCAGTTTTTCGGATCTGCCATGGAACTGTGAGGCGTAAATGCGCAAGCCGTTTTCGTCGTTCGCCGAGCGTCGCTCCTTTCTGACGTCTCTTAATGCGGGAATCGCGTCAATTGCGGGATTGGCTTTGAGCGGTATCGCCAGAGCACAAGGACGATCAATCGCAAACCCTCGTTGGGAGCCGGCGCGCCATGACAAGGACAACTGGCTCGATGAGATTCCCGGGAAACACCGCGTCGTGTTTGATACGACTTCCTACGACTATCTCGCGGACGCGACGCTATTCGCCGGTAACTTCATCCGCGTCAACCAGGCCGATTATGGCTTGCCAAGCAGCGAACTGGCGACCGTGATCGTCGTACGCCACCGTTCCACTCCGTTCGGCTATAACGACGCGATGTGGGCGAAATACGGCACAGCGATCGCCGCCCGCTCCAAAGTAGAAGATCCCAAGACCAAGCAGCCGCCGAAGATCAACATTTTCAACTCCCGCGACTACGGCGAGGTGCTGGGCAATCGCGGTACAACCCTGGATTCGCTCTTTAAAGAAGGCGTGCAGTTGGCGGTCTGCGCTTCATCCACCCGGGCTTATGCGGCATCGATCGCTCAGGCAATGGGGGGAGATGCGGACGTCATCTTCAAGGAATTAACCTCGAATCTCATTGGCAGTAATGCCCGGATGGTGCCGGCGGGAATCGTGGCGGTCAACCGTGCGCAGGAGCGAGGCTATAGCCTGGTGAGCATTTAGGTTTGCGGAGCCAACCAGCGGTCACCCGGTTATCTTGATGACCCCAGACACCGCGTAAATCTCGGCCGCCACTCCGGGACGCGCCCTCGTCATCGATGATTCCTCACGGTCAGTCTACCGCAAGGAAACAATTGTGACCCTTGCTCGAACTCCGGAGCAGCTTCACATGCCGGGTTGCAGAATGAGAGGTACTAACTGAAGTGACTGAAGGCGGTGGCTTGTCGCAAGAGGGTCGCCGCCATCAAGAATCCCCCCGCGCCGCTCAGCGGCCCGCGCGGCGCACCAGCGGCTTGGCCAAATCATGCCGATAGTTCCAGTGCAGAGCGGCCATATTGAGCGCGCGCACAACGTCCGCCTGCTGAAATGGCTTCGTCAGAACGTCGTAGGCGCCCCAATTCAGCGCCTCGGCCCACAGAGCGTCGTCTGCGTGAAGAGACGTAACCAGAAAAAACGGCGCACTGGGCAAAGCCGCTGCTTCCACCAGCACGTCCTTCCACGAATCGGGAGGCATATCCCGTTCGCAGATCACCAGTCGATAAGAGTTGCTCTTCAGCAGATGTTTCGCGCCGCATAACGTCGAGGCGTGGTGGATGGTCCAGTTCCCCCCGCTCAGGAATCGTTCCAGCGTCTCGTAGTCATCGCGGAACGGGCTGACACAAAGAACCGCATAAATCGTGTCGGAGGTCTGTATGGAAGGACCTTGGTCCAGCGGCATTGCACGAGTCCCCTTTTGTTGCAACAGCAACCCACTCTTGATCAAAGGACTGAAGAGATTGAGAATCCTGTGAAGGGCGGCTTGTGCGCCCCAAGGCTGAGTTTCGTTCCTCCTCCCATTGAAGTCAACTATTCATGCCCCATTTTCGTGAGCTTTGGCACTGCTTTTCCGATTTGGGTTTCCCAACGGGTGGGGCAGCCCGTCGGCCAATGCACGACCAAGGACCTCTTTTCACCTGTCGATCGGTAGGTTCAGACTTGCTATGATGGTTTGCCGGGCCATCTTTGCATCCCGTAGGCATGGGCGATACTACTCTGACAGGTTCCGATACAAGCGTGGTCCGACCCGGCGAGGAGTTGAACCTTCCCGCGCTTACGGCCTACCTGCGCGATCATCTCAGTGGTATTGCAAGCTCTCTTGAAGTGGAGCAATTCCCTAACGGCCATTCCAACCTCGTGTACTTGTTGCGGAGCGGGAGCCGTGAATTTGTCCTGCGCCGGCCCCCATTGGGTCCAGTCGCGCCGAAGGCGCACGACGTGGCCCGAGAATATCGTGTTTTGCGCGCAATCCACCCCCTTTTCCCGGAAGCTCCCCAAGTATTTCATCTCTGCGAGGACCCAGGTGTGATTGGGGGAGCGTTTTTTCTCATGGAGCGGCGCCGCGGTATTGTGATCCGCGATTCGGCTCCCCCCGAATTAGCTGCGGTGCCTGACTATCCGCGCCGGCTGAGCGAGGCTTTCATCGATTGCCTGGTCCGCCTGCAGGCTATTGATATTCACCACAATGGCCTGAACTCCCTCGGTCGGCCCGACGGGTTTGTCGAGCGACAGGTGCGCGGCTGGGCTGATCGATGGGCACGAGCCAAGACCGAAGACTTGCCCGAAATGGAGCGGCTGGTCGAATGGCTGCATGATCGGCTCCCCCAATCGGCGGGCGCAACTCTGGTTCATAACGACTACAAACTCGACAATGTCATGATCCGGCAGGGCGGCGACGGCATCGAGGCGGTGCTTGATTGGGAAATGACCACCGTCGGAGATCCGTTGGCCGACCTCGGTCTGTCCTTATGCTATTGGACCTGGGCCAATGTCGCTGCTCAGGAAAACGGGCACACGCCCACCCGCTCCATCACCATGCAGCCGGGATGGTACACCCGCGACCAATTCCTCGAGCGCTATGCCGCGCGCAGCGGACGGGATGTCTCGTGCGTCGGATATCACGAGGTGCTTGGCGTGTTCAAGCTGGCCGTCATCCTGCAGCAGATTTATTACCGCTTCCGCCGTGGGCAGACGCAGGATCAGCGATTCCGCCACTTTGATCGGCAGGTGCGTGGCCTGGTCCGTTTAGCCGTATCCCTGGCGGAGAGCCAAGTTTGAGCCGGGTCTATCTGGTCCGGCATGGCCAGGCCGGCACCCGTAAAGCCTACGACTCATTGTCGGAGTTAGGGCATAAGCAATCGCGTTTGCTTGGCGAGTACTTCCGCTCCGAGCAGATTCAATTCGCGGCTGCCTTTTCTGGTTCACTCGACCGACAGCAGCAGACCGGCGCCGGCGTGAAGCGAGCTTTCGAAGAGGCCGGCGTGCCGTTTCCCGAAATCCGGGTAGATTGCGGCTGGAATGAATTCGATCTCACTCACGTGTATCGTGCCCTGGCGCCGCAGTTGTGCCGGGAAAATCCCGAGTTTCGCCAGCAATACGAGGTGATGCGCGTCGATGCGCGAGCCGCGGCCAATCAGCAAGACGCCGCCGTGAACCGGCGCTGGCTGCCCTGCGACATCAAGGTTGTCGAAACGTGGATCGAAGGCCGGCTCCCTTATGATGGCGAAAGCTGGCCGGCATTCCGCGAACGCGTGGCCGACTGCCGGTCCCGGCTCGAACAGGCTGCCCGCGAAGGAGATCTCGCCGTCTTCACCTCCGCCACGCCGATCGGAATTTGGACCGCGATGGCCATGGACATTCACGATGAACGGGCTATGCGTTTGGCCGGTGCTTTGCGCAATGCCTCGTGCACCGTCCTGCGGCTGAGGGGCGGCCAATTGCGTCTGGATTCCTTCAACGGCATCCCGCACCTGTGCGCGCCGGAGCTGCGCACGTATCGTTAAGGTACGTCGACGAGGAAACCGATGGATTTTGAATTCTCTGATAAGGTAAAAGGCCTGCAGAAGCGCCTGACCGCTTTCATGCAGGAGCACGTCTATCCCAATGAGGCGCGCTATCACGCACACTGCCAGGGACCGGACCGGTGGGAGCCCGTTCCGGTGATCGAAGAATTAAAAGCCAAGGCGCGGGCGGCAGATTTGTGGAATCTCTTTTTGCCGGCAAGCCAGCACGGTGCTGGTTTGACGAACCTCGAATACGCGCCGTTGTGCGAAATCATGGGCCGCTCGCCGTTTGCGCCGGAAGTCTTCAATTGCTCGGCGCCGGATACGGGCAATATGGAAGTGCTGGAGCGTTACGGCTCGCCGGAGTTGAAGGAACGGTGGCTCAAACCGCTACTTACGGGTGAGATCCGGTCCTGCTTCGCCATGACCGAGCCGCAAGTCGCCTCCTCGGATGCCACCAATATCGAATCACGAATTGTGCGCGACGGCGGCGATTACATAATCAACGGTCTGAAATGGTGGACCTCGGGCGCGGCAGACCCGCGCTGCAAGGTGGCCATCTTCATGGGCAAGACAGACCCCGCCGCGCCTAAGCACAAGCAGCAATCCATGATTGTGGTGCCGATGGATGCCGCGGGAGTGACCATCAAGCGCACCCTCAGTGTCTTCGGATACGACCATGCGCCGCACGGGCATGGTGAGGTAGTCTTTGAAAACGTGCGGGTGCCCGCCGGAAACCTCCTGCTGGGCGAGGGCAGGGGTTTTGAAATCGCGCAAGGCCGACTGGGTCCCGGGCGTATTCATCATTGCATGCGGCTGATCGGCGTCGCCGAGCGCGCGCTCGAATTGATGTGCCGGCGCGCCGGTTCGCGTGTGGCGTTTGGTCGCACGTTGGCCGAGCAGGGAACCATCCGAGCCGATATCGCGATATCGCGCATGGAAATCGAGCAGGCCCGGCTGCTGACGCTGAAGGCGGCATACATGATGGACACGGTAGGCAATAAAGTCGCGCGCTCCGAGATCGCGATGATTAAGGTGGTGGCCCCGAACATGGCGTTGCGCGTTCTCGACCGCGCGATCCAAGCCCATGGCGGCGGTGGGGTGTCGGACGATTTCCCACTGGCCTGGGCGTGGGCCAACGCGCGCACCTTGCGCCTCGCCGATGGGCCGGACGAAGTGCATCGTGAAGCGATCGCGCGTTATGAACTAGCGCGTTACCAGGCTGACAAACCCGCGCAACCGCGCGAATAGTCCGAGCATTCTCCACTCAGGCGGGGCGCCGGTTGTGTATACTGCTACTCGCATGCGCAACATCTGCACGTCTCTAGCGGGATGGCTGGTTCTGCTGGCGATCCCCGGCAATTCGCAATCGAATGCCGTTTTCTACGACGGTGCGCGCCTGATCATCGGCAATGCCAGTCCCCCGATTGAGAGCGGTGCGTTCGTCGTTAAGAACGGGCGCATCACTGCGATTGGCGGCAACGGCACGGTCAAAGCGCCGGCGCGCTCCACGCGGGTCGACCTGACCGGCAAAAGCGTCATGCCGGCACTCAACAATGTCCACATCCATATCGGATACGAAGGCTACGTGAGCTGGAGCGTCGAAAACCATACGCGGGAGAACCTGCTGGACCACCTGGAGCGCGAAGCGTTTTATGGCGTTGGCGCGGCCATGACGATGGGAGACCAACCGCTCGATTTCGCCGTTCAGTTCCAGAAGGACCAGATGGCTGGAAAGTTTCCCCCCGCCGCCCGCTTCTTCCTTTCAGCCGGCATGGCGCCTCCGGGAGGCGGCCCGGATGCCCTGCTGATTCAAGGGACCACGCCCCTGCACGCCGTGGCCGAAGTATCGACGCCCGAAGAAGCCGTCGCCGCAGTGCGGAGAATTGCCGCGCGCAAAATTACTCAGATTAAGTTTTGGGTCGACAATCGGGACAACAATCGCGGCAGCCGGAAGAAGCTTTCACCGGAAATCTATACCGCGATTATTCAGGAAGCGCACAAACACGGCATCACGGTCCATGCGCATGCGACGAATCTGCAGGATCAGAAGGGCGTGGTCCGGGCGGGCGTGGATGTCCTGGTGCACACGGTGGCTGCCGAGAAGGTGGATGACGAGTTTCTGGCGCTCCTTACAGAGAAGAAGCCCTACTGGGCTCCGGTTATGGGGCTGGGAGATCGATCGGAGCTATGCGGCGGCGCCAATTCCTTCATCGAACAAGTGCTGCCCGATAGCGTCGTGGCGGACGTCCGGGCAGGGAAGACCTGGCTGCCTTCACCACCGTGCGATGCTCCGATTACGCCCCAATTTGCTCAACGCCAGGAGAATTTGAAATACAATTTCCCCAAATATCTCGAGGCCGGCGCTCGGATCGTGCTCAGCACTGACGCCGGTGTATCACAAAAATATTCATATGGATTCGCGGAGCATCACGAAATGGGGATGTACGCGGACCTGGGAATGCGACCGGCGCAGATCATTCCGATTGCTACCTCGCG
>Ga0070734_10000494_pt1 | contig 81082 bp, 70 predicted proteins | sample Coa_R1_8_FD_66444 | JGI IMG/M metagenome (GOLD analysis project Ga0070734, IMG submission 66444) | Surface soil microbial communities from Centralia Pennsylvania, which are recovering from an underground coalmine fire - Coalmine... | ecosystem: Environmental > Terrestrial > Soil > Unclassified ...
TCTCTGTCACGCAGCCGCCCGCGAGATTCTGTGGCCGTGGATCGCGTCGAGGTTTCCTCTTCGCAATGCTGCAGCGGCATTCATTGCGCAATTCCTCCTGGCAATTACTGCCGCCTCGCTTCTGCACTATCTGATCGAGCGCCCGTTTCTGCGACTCAAAGATCGATTCCACCGGGCTCAAGTCAGAATCGGCTCCCTGCACCCACAGCGGACTTAAGCGGGAACATCCTATGACGGTTTAGAAGTCGGTGTAGATCAATGGTCGCTTACAATTGTCATCAAGCTGAGCGGATGCCCTCATCTATTGCTCTCGGGTAGGGATGTTTCGACTGCGCCGGAGTTCCGCTGCGCTGCACTCCGGCTCCGCTCAACATGACATTATTCTGGTACACAGAAGAGGGTCACCATTTCCCCCACCACGCCGATTCTTGCGCGGCGCAACATGCCTCTGGTTTGCGCGAAACCGTTACTTTCGATGGCACTTCCAACCGGTCGGTCGCTTGCTTCCCCGCCTCTGACCCTCATATACTCTGAACGTTTGCCCTCTTTTGCCCGGCAACGAACCTCGCAGTGCAGGACGTTTCACCTGCAATCATCCGGAGACTATCTTTTATGACGACAGTGACCACACCTCCGCACGTGGACAAAGAGTCCAATCCGTGGGAGTCCCAGCGCGCCCGCTTCGATCTTGCTGCCCAAAAACTGAACCTTGATGAAGGCCTGTGGCGTGTATTGCGCTATCCCAACCGCGAAGTTACGGTCTACATCCCCGTACAGATGGATGACGGTCATCTCGAAGTCTTCACCGGATTCCGCGTGCAGCACTCGATCGCGCGTGGTCCGGCCAAGGGCGGCATCCGCTATGCGCCCGACGTCACGCTCGACGAAGTCCGCGCCCTCGCCAGTTGGATGACGTGGAAATGCGCCGTTGTCAACATTCCCTTCGGCGGCGCCAAAGGCGGCGTGATTTGCGATCCGCACAAAATGTCGATGGGCGAGGTTGAACGCATGACTCGCCGCTACACCTCCGAACTGATCGAATTCATCGGTCCCGAGAAAGACGTTCCCGCCCCCGACGTCAATACCAACGAACAAGTCATGGCCTGGATGATGGACACGTATTCCATGCACATGCGCCAGACCGTCACCGCCGTGGTGACCGGCAAGCCGATCAACATCGGCGGCTCCCGCGGACGCCGTGAAGCCACGGGCCGTGGGGTGATGGTCGTTTGCGATGAAGCCTGCCAGAAGCTGGGCCTCGATCGCACTCGCACCCGCGTCATCGTACAAGGCTTCGGCAACGTCGGCTCCAATGCCGCGCTGCTGATGCATCAGGCCGGCTACAAAGTAATCGGCATCGGCGAAGTCGGTGGCGGGTTGCACAACAAGAACGGCATCGACCTGAAAGCTCTCGTGGATTTCCGCCAGAAGAACGGCACCGTCCACGGATTCCCCGGCGCCGAGAGGTGTGAGACGTCCGACCTGCTTGTCGAAGACTGTGAGATTCTCATTCCCGCGGCCACCGAGAACGTCATCACCAGCCGCAACGCCGACCGAGTGAAATGTCGCATCCTCGCCGAAGGCGCGAACGGCCCCACGACCTCCGCTGCCGACGACATCCTCAGCGACAAAGGCGTCTTCGTGATTCCGGACATTCTCGCCAACGCCGGCGGCGTCACTACTTCGTATTTTGAGTGGGTCCAGGACCGCCAGGGATACTTCTGGAAAGAGTCGGTAGTCAATGAGCAACTGGACGCCATCATGAAGTCGTCTTTCGAAGATGTCGTCCGCTACGCCGAAACCCACCGCGTCAACAATCGTATCGCCGCGTACATGCTGGCGATCGATCGTGTGGCATATACGATTCGCCAGCGCGGCATTTATGCGTGAGGAGTCCCGAGTCCCGAGTCCTGAGTCGTTAGTCCTGAGTGAGGGTGCCCTACCTCTATCGCGCTTTGCAGGGTGGGCACTCAGATTTTCCTAGGGGCAAAAGCGTTGAGGGGAACTTTCGCATGCCCCGTCTCGCCGATTTTGCGAAACTTGCGAAGTTGTCAGAAGGAGGAGTCATGAACCGCATTGAAAAAAAGCTGATGGCACAAATTGCAGTGGTGATCTTCGCTTTGTCGCTCTTCAACGGCGTGTCATATGCGCAAGCTACACCGCCGGCTGCCGGTTCCGCGATGTCGGCAGCGCAATCCATGGCCGACAAGCTCGACATCAACTCCGCTACAGCAGATCAACTCAAAGCCTTACCCGGTATCGGCGACGCTTATTCGCAGAAGATCATCGCTGGCCGCCCGTACCGCGCCAAGAATCAACTGGTCCAGAAGAAGATCATTCCCCAAGCCACTTACGACAAGATCAAGGACATGATCATCGCCAAGCAGACGAAGGCAGATGCCAAGGCGGCTCCCACCACGAAATGAGTCCCGACCATAGAGGAGGCACAAGTGTTCCTGTGAACCCCTGTGCCCCCTGTGGTTAATTGTTTTTCGTCGTTAGATTCTCAGGAAATTCTCGACCAGTTTTTTCCCTGCATCAGTCAGCACACTCTCAGGATGAAACTGCACGCCCTCGACGGCGTGCCTTCTGTGGCGTAGACCCATGATGGTGCGGGTGCCGTCTTTTTCTGTGGTCCAGGCGCTGATCTCCAGATCTGCCGGCAGGTTTTTTTCCTCCACGATTAGCGAGTGATAGCGGGTCGCCGTCATCGGCATCGGGAGCCCTTGGAAGACGGTCTTGTTATCGTGCATGACCGGGCTGGTTTTGCCGTGCATCAGATGAGGAGCGCGGACGACGTTGCCTCCGAAGGCCTCGCCGATCGCCTGATGCCCAAGGCAAACGCCCAGCAGCGGAGTCTTACCGGCGAAATGGCGGATCAATTCGATGCTGATCCCGGCTTCATGCGGAGTGCACGGTCCCGGCGAGATGACGATTCGCTCAGGCCGCATCTCTTCGACTTCGTCGACCGTGACTTGATCGTTGCGACGAACCTCGACATCTTCCCCTAGCTCTCCTAGATATTGGACCAGGTTATAGGTGAACGAATCGTAGTTATCGAGGACGAAGACCACGCGGCTGACTCCTGAGTATCAGAGTAACACCGAAAAAGCAGTGGTCAGTGGCCAGTGATCAGTGGCCAGTTGACGTCGTCGCAGCTTCGGCGGGTGCGTTCTTCCTCCGAGGAATTCAGTTCTAACCCGGCCGGTCAGCCCGCGCTACCCGATAACCACCTGGCACTGACCACTGGTCACTGGTCACTGGCCACTAGTCACTGACCCTACTCCCCAACCGAGCCACGGACTGACCCATCCGTGGTATTGACCTCGATACTATCCCCGGAGCATCCTCTATCAGTTCCGCGCCACTTCACGCGCCACTTGGAGGACGCATGGCTGAGCCCCAGGAAAAAAGGGGTGCAAGGCGATTCGCGCTCCGCGTACCGGTTACTGTTAACCGGAATGCTAATAACGGAAGCAGTCAAAACGAGGTCGTACAACTTCGCGATGTAAGCGCTCGCGGGATCTCTTTTTACGTGGATTCTGCAATTGCTCAAGGTGCCCACATCGGGTTCACGTTAACCCTGCCGCCCGAGATTACCCTGACCGAAAGCATTCGCGTCCAATGCAAGGGACGGGTCGTTCGCGTCGAGGACGGCGCAGCCGATGGCAGAGTCGGCGTGGCCGCTGTAATTGACGAATATCAGTTCCTGCCAGAAGCGTGAGGCAGTGGTCAGTGGCCCGTGGCTAGTGGGCAGTGAACAGCTCCCTACAAACTGGCTTTCCGCCAGAACCGCGTCATTTCGCTTTATTCCGAGCGCTGGCTACCGGCCACTAACCACTGGCCACTGACCACTAGATGATCTTCCCACCCTTCTCTCCTCCCTTCCCAAGTGATATCGTTTTTCTATCTCCCATTGAGGCCCGGGGTGCTGCGATTTGGGTTGCAGTCTGTGTACCTGTTTGTGCTGTCAGCAGCGCTGGCAGTGGGAACATCTGCGCAGAATTTCGGACCAGCTCGCGTCGTCAAGAGCGTCCAGATCGTCCACGAGAAGGGCGTGCCCGCCGTCGAAATCCTGGCAAGCGGCTCTCTCATTCCTGAAATTCAGACTCTGGATTCTCCACCTCGGCTCGTAATCGATCTGCCGAACTCTCGCCTCGGTCTGACGCAGAAACGTATTCCGGTGCAGAAAGAGAACATTGTCGCGATTCGGGTAAACCAATTCAGCAATAATCCGCCGGTAACACGCATCGTCCTTGATCTGGTCGCGCCCTACGGTCATTCCTGGGACGGTGCCGGAAATCGGCTGATGGTAAGGCTACGGCCTCCCGACGACGCAAACGCAGGCAAGAAGTCGGCTACGCCCGAGCCACCGATGGCGGCAGGTTTCTCGCTTTCGAAAGATGCAGATGTGATCCCGATTGCCAATGACACGGGTTCGGCAGTCATGGCTGGCGGGCGGCTGAGTTCTGGATCGTCCATCACTGCCGGCTCGGACACGACCATTCTTCATCTGCCACGCGGTGAAGTTCGCGTTTGCCCGGGAACCAGCCTTTCTGTGAGCCCGTCGCAGAGCAAGCGCGACCTGATGTTCGGCATGGGAACCGGCGGTATTGAGGCGCACTACACGCTCGGCGCCTCAGCCGACTCCGTGCTCACGCCCGATTTCCGCATCCTGTTTGCGGGCCCAGGGGAGTTTCACTATGCGATCTCTGCCGATTCGCACGGGAATACTTGCGTCCGTTCGCTGAAGGGGAATACTTCTTCGGTCATCGTCTCGGAATTGATGGGCGACCGCATTTACCAGGTGAAGTCGGACGAGCAGGTAGTTTTTCGAGCGGGGCAAATCGACAAAGTAGATACCGATGTTCCGCTCGAGTGTGGATGTCCTCCGCCTCCTCCGGTCATGCGCGCGGCGACGCCACCAACGCAAAGTGTGCCGGATTCGCAGTTGCCAGCAAAGGTAAGCGTAGGAGCGGGTGTGGCAGGGGGAGCAGCCGCAAGCGCCGGTGATCCTGTGCCACCTTCAACGCCAACGAGACTCTCGAACGGTCCAGAGACCGCTCCCCTTCCCGCTTCGCAACCGAGCGACGCTCCCGTTCAGGTGGACACCGCATTCGTCTTCACCCGCAAAAATCGCGCAGCTGCGACTGCGCCGCCCGCACCCATCGAGGCCGCGCGAGAATTGCCCGTAGAAGAAGCGGGCCAACAGCCTGTGCACGTTGACCCTGTGATTCAGCCGCCACCACCGGAGCTGCAGCCCAAGCCTGAGCACCGCGGATTCTTCAGCCGCATCGGCAGTTTCTTCGGATCCATCTTTCATTAGTGATGGCACTGCGCGAAACCTGTAGGGACAGACGCAGCTTGCCCTGATCGAAGTCGAAGAGTCCGTCCGCAGGCGAAGCCAAGCCCGCCAGCACGAACTCGGCCCGGATATCCTTTTCGCCGCACACTGCGTCTTATGGCGGGAAAGCCGTCCATTCCCTTCGCTGTCAGGAGTACGCCATGACTGCAGCAACTCCCGGACCGGACCCCAATCTTTTCTCCGTGCTGTCGCTCGATCGGGACACAGCTTATCGACCGAGGCGTGAAAGCTTTGTCTTCTCCGTGGCGGGTCAAGCCGTCATCATCGGTTTGCTGATCTATTTCACGAGCTGCGTGATTCACTATCCACCGATCGCCACGCCCAAAATGCCCGACCTCGAGAAACTTCCGCTAATCTTTTCCGGTCACAATGGCGGAGGTGGCGGCGCTCACGATCCGTTGCCCGCAACCCGCGGAAATCCGCCTCGGGCATCGCTGGATCCTCAAATCGTTCCGCCGACCGTGATGCAGCCAATGCAAATGCCAAAGCTGGCTGTCGAAGAGACCGTCGTCGTCGCTCCCGAAATCAAGTATCCGCAAGGTGGACAGATCGGCGATCCCACATCACTGTTTACGAACGGATTATCGAACGGCCCGGGCGGACCCGGCGGAATCGGGAAAGGCTGCTGTGACGGCATCGGCGATTCTGCTGGGCCGCACGTAGGATCGGGACCTCCAGGAATCTATCCCGCGGGGCGCGGCGGCGTCAGCGTGCCCGAGGTCCTCTACAATCCGGAGCCAACCTTCTCGGAAGAAGCGCGAAAGTCGAAGACACAGGGAATCGTCCTGCTGATGATCGTTGTTGGAAAAGACGGCAAACCTTATGACATCCGTGTGCGACAGAGCCTGGGCATGGGACTGGATGAAAAAGCAATCGAAGCCGTCGGCCGCTGGCGCTTCCGTCCTGCGACGTTGAACGGCCAGCCCATCGCAACCCGAATCGCGGTGGAAGTAAATTTTCGACTGTATTGAGAAGCAGTGGTCAGCGGGCAGTGATCGGTGGTCAGTGACCAGGGGACGGCCTCGAAACTACGTGGCGCAACTGATTACTAGCCACTGACAACTGACCACTGTCTTACGAGCGTTTAATTGCCTTGCGGAGTGGTTCGACTTTCTCACGCAGGTCTTCGGCGAACTCTGCCCCGCGGCTGGCGGCATCGCGTACACGGTCACCAACCTCACGCACGCGATCCTTCGCATCTTCGGCCCATTCCTCGAAGTTGTCTCGCGCGTCTTCATAGCCCCGTCGCAGATCGCGGCGAAGCTGCTTGCCGGCCTTGGGAGCGAGCAGCATTCCCAAAAGAGTCCCGGCACCGAGGCCGATCAGTAGAAACGTGATTGCCGTTCCGACATTGCTGCTGTCCGATGATTGATAACGTCCGCTGGTCATAATGAAAAACCTCGTCTTCTGCGATTCCGGCTGGTTTCATCACCAGCTCCGATCGCGCTCGTTAAATTCTAGTCCTCCCGAGAGAAACCGGCCTATCAGAATATTCCCTAGGCTGGAGACGCTGATCGAACTCGGGATTTTCACTGATGGCGCTATGACTCCGACCTTGACCCGATGTCATTCTGACGAGAGCGATGGCTCTCGGAGGAACCCTACGGAAACTGGATATCTTTTCTGCCGTGGATAGGAACGCATACGCTGCATGCAGCGCGGGAATTCCCGTTGACCTCAGCACAGCTTGACTCCGGCGTATGGTCCCTCAACTCGGCTTCGCCGACTTTCAGGATGACATCCACAATGGGCCCGGAGGTTTCCTTTCCTCCATACCTGCGTGTAAGATGTTTAGTTGGCCCCTGTAGCGGTGGAACTTGTGGCTTGCCCGCCTTCCGCCAGCTCTGCAAGCCGCAATCGAAACCATCGTCATAAAGATCAAGGAGAGTTTTGAGCGATGTCGATCCCTGCCACCCAGTTACGCCCCGGCATGATCATCAAGCACAACAATGATCTGCACTCCGTGTTCAGCGTGGAACACCGCACGCCGGGCAATTTGCGCGCCTTCATCCAGGCCAAGCTGCGCAACCTGCGCACCGGAGCCATGTTCGAGCACCGCTTCCGCTCGCCCGACCCCATCGAGAAGATTAACGTCGACGAAGTCGAGATGGAATACCTCTACAACGACGGCGACAGCTACTACTTCATGGACACGTCGAATTATGAGCAAACCCACCTGACCAGGGACACTTTGGGCGACGCCGTCGACTACCTGATCCCCAACCTGCAGATCAAGGTGGAATTCTTCGATGGCAAGGCCGTCGGGATCGAGCTGCCGCAGACTGTCGAACTCACCGTTATTGAGACCGAACCGGGACTGAAGAGCGCGACCGCCTCAAGCGTGACCAAGCCCGCCAAGACCGAGACCGGACTGGTGGTGCAAGTGCCGCCCTTCATCAACGAAGGCGAAAAGATCAAGGTCGATACGTCAGAAGGGGCGTATCTGTCGAGGGCGTAGTTTTTTGTCATCCTGAGCGTAGCGAGAGATTCGCAAAGCGAATTTCTCACGGAGTCGAAGAGCCTGCCCTGAGGCGAATGCCGAAGGGATCCCTGCCCCGGATGAGACGCTAGGGCATAGCAAGGCGTTTCTCTTCGCGGGCTGTGGTTGAAATTCCCCGCAAGTTCCACGACAGGTGTTTCAGGTAATAGGGATCCTTCGACTGCAAATCAGCTTCGCCTTCGCGAAGCTGATTCTCCGCTCAGGATGACAACTGGAAGAAATGACTTCCACCGACAAACCGGTCCACGCTCGCCGCTATCTCGTACGCGGACGTGTGCAGGGCGTCGGCTTTCGCTGGTTCGTTGAGCGCGAGGCGCACATTCTGGGCGTAGCCGGATGGGTTCGCAACAATCATGACGGCAGCGTCGAAGTGCTGGCGCAGGGTACCCGCGATCAACTTTCCGGATTGCATTCGCGCCTGCGCGAAGGGCCGCGGGCAGCCCGCGTCGATTCAGTTGAAATCGAGGATGAGAAGCCAAGCACGGGGCTGAGTTCGTTTCGCATTGAAGGTGCGTCGTAAAGCAAGTTTGAAAGTTCTCAGGTCAAAGCATTGCGATCTCTGCGTCCTCAGCGCCCTCGGCGGTTCAAGATTTTGAGAAAGCCTGAACCGCAGAGAACACCGAGGGCACAAAGAAACATCTAGCAAAGGAGCGTCAATCGATGTCGGCCAGCAAGCCTGTCACCACCCAAGAAGTCGGACACCTGAAAAAGCTGATCCGCGAAGTCCCCGATTTTCCCAAGAAGGGGATACTCTTCTACGACATCACCACGTTGCTGAAGGACAAGACCGGCCTCGCGATGCTGATCGACAAGTTCGCCGAGCACTACATGAAGCAGGACGTCGACCTAGTCCTAGGCATGGAAGCGCGCGGATTCATCTTCGCCCCGGCACTCGCCTATCGCCTGAATGCGGGATTCGTCCCGGTGCGCAAGCCCGGCAAGCTCCCGGCCGAATGCGTGAAATACGACTACGCTCTTGAATACGGAACCAACACCCTCGAGATTCATAGGGACGCGATTCAGAAAGGCCAGCGCGTCCTGATCGTCGACGATCTCCTCGCCACTGGCGGCACCGCGGAAGCCACAGCCAAACTTGCCGAGGCATTGGGTGGCAAGATCGCTGGTCTCGGATTCGTCGTCGAGTTGGAATTCCTGAAAGGCCGCGACAAACTGAAGGGCTACGACGTCATGTCGCTGCTGAAATACGACAAATAGATCCTCACAGTGGTTCAGGAAATAGTGTGACCAATCTTCTGTGGCACCCAGAAGGCTGACTTGCTGAGCGCAGCCGGAGTGGAGCGAAGCGGAACTCCGGCGGAGTCGAAGCATCCCTACCTTAGAACAACTGTCGGTTGGGAATTGCTCGCTGCGATCGTAAAACAGTTGGAGGCTACGGGACTTGAACCGCGCCAATTTCTAAACCGCAATAGAAACGCGAAAACGGGACCGGCGCTGGTTGGCGCCCGGTCCCGTTCTCTTTTTCGATCGATAAACTCACTCTACTTCACGATGTGCGCGATCAGTAATCCGACTCCGGCCCAGAAGCTTCCGCTGATTACGAATGACAGGGCCAGCCCACAAAACGCGCCCCAGTTAATGCGCTTTCCCGACGCATCCGACTCGTCTTCCATCCAGGCGGGAAGAAATCTCACACCTCGCGAATACTCATAACCCTCGGTCCAGCGCTCCGGAATTACCCTCATGCGGACGGCGCGGGTGCTTGTTTGGGGGGAGAACTGAAGCAACTTGAAGCTCATTAAGCACCTCCTCGCATCGTGTTGCAACTCGCCTGCCATAGCCCGCCGCCGCGCAACTATCTGAAAGTAAGAGGATCATTTACGCGCGCGGGTTGCTGTTATCTTGTACAGCGTCAAAAAACGCTTTTGATTCCCAAAAAGAGTCAAGAAAACACCCCTTTCGGGAACGACGTTCCACGGGTAAACACCTGTTATGCGAGGAAGTTTCGACCTATTTCGCGTTCTCGGCTAGTAGCAGACGCGAGTCCTTGGGCAGGTAGCCTTTGCGACGGAACCAGTCCTCCATGGATTCTTTGAGTTGATCGAGGGGAACACTGGAGCCAATTTCCATCTCTCCGTCAGCGATGGGAAGGGTATCGTCAAAAACGCTGGAATTCGTGAAATTGCGCATCGAAAACGAATCGAGCCATTTCAAAGGGCACGGAACGGTGCGGCCGGAATCTTCATACCCAACACGGATTTTGCGGGCGAACACCTCTCGATTCTAAATGCAACGTGGGCGGATCAGATGACTCTGTGAGCCTCTGTGCACCCTGTGGTGCTATGCCTTCCTGACCACAGGGGACACAGGGGCTCACAGGATGACTGGTGAGGAACTCCAAAGGGTGAGATGACCAAGAAGCGCGATCAGTCTGCCGGCATCGGCACAGTTCGCGGCTCACGGCGCCGCTCGACCGCTGGATAAGTCGCCTCGGCCGGAACTTCCAACCACTTCCGTACCTCGGGCAGAGCCTTGCGCATGGCGACTTCGCCAGCGTGAATCAGGTCGCCGGCGCGCTTGAAATCGTCATAAGCGAAACCAGCCACTTCCGGTTCAACGACCAAATCCGCGACGCCGCGCCAGGCCGGGGCCATCGCATCCTGCGCGATTGCGAATGACTGCCCAATCACATCGAATAAATGCCGCGGCGGTCCGCCGTTGGACCACGTGCCCTTCAAGTGCACCGCAATGACGCGGTCCGCGCCCATTTCACGGGCTGGACGCGTCGGCACGGGGTGCGAGAGCATGCCGTCGACAAGATAACGTCCGCCGATTTCAACCGGTAAAAACATTCCGGGATACGCACAGCTGGCGCGCACGGGGTCGATGATCGATCCTGAATGAAAAACTACCGCTTCTCCCGTGTTGAAGTCGGTTGCCGTCACACCTAGCGGGATGCGCAATTCCTCAAACGTCTGGCACTTCAGCGTGCGCGAGAGGTACTCGACCATGCGATCGTTGGAAGCAAAGCCGCAACGCGACAATGTCCACCGCGCGAAGCTGGTAAAGCGAGTCTTGCGCGAGATCTCTTCCAACTCGGCAGGCGAAAGTCCACTGCAATAGCAGGCGCCGATCAGCGCACCCACACTCGTTCCGCAAATGACGCGGACCGGAATATTTTCCTGTTCGAGGACCTTGAGGACTCCGACGTGAGCGATGCCGCGCGCAAAACCACCGCCCAGCGCAAGGCCAATGGCAAGATCTTGGGGAGCAGAAGGCGCCGACTTGCGCGAAAGCTCTCGGCCGAACGCCTGGACCGACCGAATAATCTTCCCCAGATGCTTCACGGCGAACCCCACTACCCGGCCTGTTTTGGCCAGGTCCTAAACCCCACTTACCTGCTTATTAAGATGCCACAGCCGCCCAAAAGGGTGTAACGGCACTTCCGTGCTAGAGAGGTAAGTGCCTGATAATATAGCCAGTTACTGTCGTGACCTCAGAAAGGTGACTAAGTTCCAGTATTCCTGCTAAGTTGCGGACTGTATGATTCGCGAGATTTCCTCCGGAGGCGTGGTGGTCCGAAACAAGGACGGGGCCTGGTGGATGGCAGCCATCCAACCGGCTGGGGATTCGGTAATCACAAAACCGCGATCCTCACCGAAAAAGCGTGGCGCGCAGCCGAAAACCAAGACTACGCTGTGTCTTCCAAAAGGATTGGTCGATCCCGGCGAGAAAGCTCTCGAAGCCGCCCTCCGCGAAGTGCGGGAAGAAACCGGAATTACCGCGTCATCGATCACCAAACTCGCCGACATCAAATACATGTACGTGCGCAGCTGGAGCGACGGCGAACGCGTCTTCAAGATTGTGAGCTTTTATCTCCTGCGCTACGAATCAGGAGAAATCGACAATATCTCCGAAGACATGCGGGTCGAGGTAGTCCGGGCCCTCTGGGTTCCACTCGCTGATGCACCCAAGTTGCTCGCCTACAAGGGCGAGAAACAGATGGCGCGGCAGGCACTCGAATATCTCGAGGCCCATTCCGAGGTGTAGTCGGCTGGAAAACTCCTTCGGATGGGATTAGCATTGCTCTGCATAGGCGTTAACCCCGCGCCAACCACAAGTTAACGTCCATTGCACGTTCACCGTCCCAAACCAACAACGATCATTCGAAGCGGTTCACTTTGAGGTTGGAGCTATGAAGCGCATTCATAAAGTTGCCATTCTCGGCGCCGGAACCATGGGCGCCCGCATCGCTGCACATTTCGCCAATGCCGGAGTTCCCAGCTACCTGCTCGACATCGTTCCCCCGGATGCTGACGTCCCGGCACGAAACAAAATCGCCTCAGCCGGACTTGAGGCCGCCAAGAAGTCGAAACCCGCGGCTTTTATGGATTCCTCGCTCGCCCGTTTTGTAACAGTTGGAAATTTTGAAGATGACCTCAAGAAACTCGCCGACGTTGACTGGATCATCGAAGCCATCGTCGAGAATCTCGACATCAAGCGCAGCTTACTAAGGAAGATCGAGGCGGTTCGCAAGCCCGACACGATCATCACCACCAACACCAGCGGTCTGCCGGTCGGGAAAATCGCAGAAGGATTTTCAGAGGGTTTCCGCCGCGGCTGGTTCGGAACGCACTTCTTCAATCCGCCGCGCTATATGCGGTTGCTGGAAATCATCCCCACGCCCGAAGCCGACCGCGCCGCGATCGACGCCGTCTCGCACTTCTGCGACGTGCGCCTGGGCAAAGGTGTAGTCATCGCGAAAGATACGCCGAACTTCATCGGCAATCGCATTGGCACATTCTCGGTTCTCAACGTCATTCGTCTCATGCAGGAGATGGATCTTTCCATCGAAGATGTCGACGCTCTCACCGGACAAGCCGTCGGGTGGCCAAAGTCCGCAACCTTCCGCACCATCGATCTCGTCGGGCTCGACATTCTCGGACACGTCGTCAGCAACATGACCAGCAATGTCCGCGACGAGCGCAGCGATCTGAAGCTCCCCGAATTCTTCATCCAGATGCTGCAGAAGAAGTGGCTCGGCGACAAGAGCAAAGGCGGCTTCTACAAGAAGACGAAGGGCGGCGACGGGAAGGAAGACGACCGTCAGGCTCTGGATTGGAAGACGCTCGAATATCATCCGCGGCAGAAGCCCAAATTCCCTGCTCTCGACATGGCCAGGAATGTCGAGGAAACCGGCGCACGCCTTCGCATGTTGCTCGGAATGGATGGCGGCGGCCCACCGAAGGGCGACAAAGCCGGCACGTTCCTGTGGAGTGCGCTCAGCGATTTGTGGACCTATTCTGCCAACCGCATTCCCGAAATCTCAGACACTGTCGTTGAGATCGACCGCGCCATGAAACTCGGCTTCAACTGGGAACTCGGCCCGTTCGAACTGTGGGACGCAGCCGGCCTCGAGGCCACGGTCGCTCGCATGAAAAAGGAAGGCAAGCCAGTGGCGGAAAATGTCGAGAAGCTTCTCGCCTCCGGCCAAAAATCCTGGTACGCCGACGATCCCAAATCTCCAGCTGGACGCAAATACTGGGACCTCCCCAAATCAAACTGGAACCCGGTTGAGGTTCCCGCCGGCGTCTGGTCTGTAACAGTCGCCAAGAAATCGAACGGCGTCGTGAAGAAAAATTCCGGAGCCTCAGTCGTCGATCTCGGCGACGGCGTGGCCTGCATCGAGTTCCACAGCAAGATGAACTCGCTCGGGGCCGACATCATCGGACTTATCACGCACACCCTGAAGCCCGGAGGCCCGGGCGACAACTTCGACGCCTTCGTGATCACCAACGATGCCCAGAATTTCTCCGTCGGCGCGAACCTGATGCTCTTGCTCATGAGCGTGCAAGAGGAAGAGTGGGACGAGGTCGATCTCGCCATCCGGCAATTCCAGAACATGACGCAGGCGGTCAAGTTTTCGCCCAAGCCGGTAGTGTCGGCTCCTTTTGGGCTTTGCCTTGGCGGCGGCACTGAAATCTCTCTACACGCCGCGGCCCGTCAGCCGCATGCCGAGCTTTACACAGGCTTGGTCGAGGTTGGTGTCGGATTGTTGCCTGGGGGCGGGGGCTGCAAAGAGATGCTGCTGCGAGCGGTTGACGGCGCAGCGGCCGCGCACGGCAAAGCTTCCGGCGAGGCGCTGGCAGGATCGGTAGAAATGATGGAAGCCCTGAAGAAAGCTTTCGAGACCATTGCCACGGCAAAGGTCGCCACGTCAGCACAGGAGGCACGTGGGCTCGGATTCCTGTCTGAATCGGACGTCATCACGATGAACCGGGATCGCGTGCTGACCGACGCGAAAAATCGCGCACTGGAGTTGGCGCGCGCCGGATACGAACCGCCCGTACCGCGTACTGACATCCCCGCCCCAGGAGAAAGTCTGCTGGCAGCGCTCAGGATGGGTGTGCATCTCATGCGGCAGGGCGATTTCATCACGGACTATGAGGTCGAACTCGCGGGCAAGATTGCCGAGGTCCTATGCGGCGGCAAAGTCACACCCGGTACTCCAGTCAGCGAGCAGTACATCCTCGATCTGGAGCGCGAGAACTTCAAATCACTCTGCGGCGAACGCAAGACGCAGGAACGAATTCAATACACCTTGAAAACTGGAAAGACACTAAGGAATTGAGATGAACTCTTTCAGACATGTAGTGCGCGCATTCGGCATTCTGTTTGCTCTGCTCACGCTCTCACTCGCGGCGAGCGCCCAGAAAGACACCAAAGATACGAAGGACGCTGAAGTGAACGAGTCCGCGCCCGACGTGCCAGACGCAATCACGGTACCGGAAGGTTTGCAGCCGGTACTATTCGTGCGCGCGAAGGGCTCGCAAATCTACACCTGTCAGGCCGGGCCAGACGGCAAATTTGCCTGGACTCTCAAAGGTCCGGACGCCGAACTCAAAGACCGCAAAGACAAAGTCATCGGCCAGCACGTCGCTGGCCCGACCTGGAAGTTAAAAGATGGCAGCGAAGTGACCGGCAAAGCTGCCGCCCACGTCGAGTCGCTGGATTCCGATTCCATCCCGTGGCTCCTCGTTGATGTGGTGAGCAATTCTGGAAAGGGAGCCCTCGCGAAGGTGACCAAGATCCAGCGCGTGCACACACACGGCGGCAAGCCCGGAAACGATCCCTGCGATGAATCTCACAAAGACGCGGAGACGAAGAGCGACTACACAGCGGACTATTACTTTTTCGCACCCGCGAAGTGAGGGAACTCATAGCTTGTCGAAGACTCGGACTTGCCAGGTTTTGTATCAGTATCGCTTTAGCGATACCGCAACAGGAGCGAATTAATCCCCCTTTAGGGGCGGCGTCCGCCTGAGGCCCAGAGCCGAGAGCCGGAACTCGGACATCTAATACTTGTTCATTCATTGGAGAAAAATCATGCGAGAAGTCATCATTGCATCCTCAGTTCGAACCCCCGTTGGTCGGGCTTTCAAAGGAACGTTGCGTGCCACGCGTCCCGATGAATTGGCCGCGATCGCTATCAAAGGTGCACTCGATCGAGTTCCGCAGCTCGATACCAAAGAAATCGAAGACGTCATCCTCGGCTGCGCCATGCCCGAAGCCGAGCAGGGCATGAATGTTGCCCGCATCGCGGCACTGCGGGCGGGGCTGCCCGTCGAAATATCAGCGCTGACGATCAATCGTTTCTGCTCTTCCGGATTGCAATCCATCGCGATGGCCGCGGAACGAATCATGGCGGGCGGCGCTGAGGTGATCGTCGCGGGAGGAACAGAATCCATGTCGATGATCCCAATGGGCGGTCACAAAATCTCCCCCAACCCATGGCTCGTCGATCATTATCCCGATGCCTACCTTTCCATGGGCTTGACCGCTGAGCGCCTCGCGCACCGTTTCGGCATTACGCGCGAGGCCGCCGACGAGTTCTCGCTACGCAGCCATCAGAAAGCACTGGCTGCGATCCAAGCGGGAAACTTTAACGACGAAGTGATCCCCGTGACCGTGAGCTTCACGACTCCGAACGGATCGAAACCCAAACGCCAGGACATCGTCTTCAAGACAGATGAGGGCCCGCGCGCCGATACCTCGCTCGAAGCGCTTTCCTCGTTGAAGGCAGCCTTCCACGTGAATGGAACTGTAACCGCAGGCAATTCGTCACAGATGTCCGACGGCGCAGCGGCTACAGTGGTTATGTCGGCAGAGCGTGCGCAGGCGCTGGGCATCAAGCCGCTGGTGCGTTATGTGTCCTTCGCGACCGCCGGATACAAACCGGAAGAAATGGGGCTCGGGCCAGTCTTCGCAATTCCGAAAGCCTTGAAGATGGCCGGATTGAAACTGTCTGATATCGATGTGATTGAGTTGAACGAAGCCTTCGCGGCGCAGTCCCTGGCCGTAATCAAGGAAGGCGGACTCGATCCCGAGAAGATAAATCCGAATGGCGGAGCGATCGCCCTCGGACATCCGCTGGGTTGCACAGGTGCCAAGCTGGCCGCAACGGTGATTCGCGAACTGAAACGCCGCAACGCCCGCTACGGCATGGTCACGATGTGCGTCGGCGGCGGCATGGGCGCAGCCGGAATCTTCGAGAACCTCTAATAATGTGTTGTTGGGGCGGACGCAGCCTATCCAACAACCGGCATCATCCCGACCGGAGCCGTATTTCAGGCGGAGGGAGGGATCTCGCGCGCTGGCTTCTCCACTGCTTGTAGCAGGAATGGACTCTGGTGTCTTGGCGAATGAACACCGGTGAGGGCTGAGACGCTGTACGCGGGATCCCTCGGCCCGCTGGTGAAAGCGCGGGCCTTCGGGATGACGCCGTCAGGTGGTGGATGACGTCATCAAGTCTCGCGCACTCATTCGCTGAACCCTGAACACCACTCTAGACAAGCAGCGCTATAATCTTGGTATCGAAGGAGGCTCCTATGACGGGCATTCGTCTCCTCATGGCAATCTCACTGGTTTGCTCAATCTCTGCCTTCGCGCAAACCCAAAACAATCGAACAAGCCCTTCGAACGACGCTGCTCTAAGCTCGCTAACTGCCGCAAATTCGGAGCCGTGGAAAATCCTTCCCGAGCCACAGGCCAGTTCGCGCAGCACGGCAGATTCTCCCTCGCAGTCCTTGATGGATCACTCAAAAGATCCGTTCCTGAGCGGGAACCCGAGTGGGCCACTGCTGAACGGCAGCATTGATCCGAATATGGCTGTCCGCTACAGCGTAGCGGGCGGTGACTCGTACTGCTTGAACATCCACAGCTATGTCGTGGCGCGCGATCGCAAGAATTCGGATTCCGTGCACCTCGTTGGATCCACGACGTGCGTCCCGGCGAGCCGCTTTCGCTTGAGAACCGCTGATATACATCAGCGTTCAGACCGATAACGTCATCACAATTCTTTACCCGATTGCTACGCACTTTGACAGCAATCGGGATATCTTTCTTCTGGCGTAACCGTCCAATCGGCGAGGGCTTCACCAGCCCCGGTCCGAATCGATCGTTGGTAGGAGGTGCTGTATGCGGCTCTCCACCGTTTGTCTTCTCTACGTTCTCCTCTTCAGTTCGGTTGCATTCGCCCAGCATCATGACAGCAGCCCACCTCCGAGCGCTCCTGCAGCGAGTCCTGCGCCAAGCCCGGCTCCAAGCTTTTCTCCGCCACCGTCTTCCGCTCCGAGCATTTCGCATTCTGAGCCCAGCGCTCCGGCGTCTGTTAGTGCGCCCGTAATTCACAGCGCACCCGAGCCCGGTCCGTCACCGAACCCAATGCATAGCGCAATGCCGGCAAGCGACACGACATTCAATTCGGTACGCAACGCACCAGAGTCAAAACCTCAATCCGACACCGCGAAAGATGTGACCCCAAAAGCTCCGGCGACGAACAAGATCACATCCGACGACCGCCCAGTTGAAACTCCAGCGCTGAAGAAGCCAGCCGAGTCCGACATCCGCCATCCCGTTTGCTTTGGAGGAAAATGCTCCGTTGCGTCGGAGGTGCAAAATGCACAGCCAGCGCAAGACGACCTGCGCCACTGCATCCTCTGCAAATGCCCGCCCGGACAATCTCAGGGAAAGGGTGGCTGTGTCGCCAATCCCACGAATCCTCCTACAAGGTCCGAAAACTGCTCCGCCGGAACGTCTTGGAATGGCTCGTCCTGCGTTCCTACAAACGAAATCTGCCCGACAGGTCAGAGCTGGAACGGCGGCCGTTGCACCGTCGCTTCATGTCCGGCAGGAAAGATTCTTCGCGGCGGGACTTGCATGGAGGACTGCAGCCTCACCGACTCGCGTGCGGATGGACTGATTCCTAACGTACGCAACGCGCGCCAAAACCGCGATGATGCATGCCGGCAGGGTCTCGGGACCATTCAATGCCAGCAGGCCGACTCGCTATACCAAAGCATTTTGGCCGAGTATCGAATGCTGTGGGCGGCCGCACCTCTGGCATGCCGCGCGCCTTTGCCTGTTCCGGACACCTTATAAGTACGTGTCCGGATGGTTTAAACAAGCGGGGTTCCCCGCCTATCATTCCCACCCACGCCGCATTTAGAATTGAGCCACGGCGCTACGCTCAGGCGCTTTCTTAAAGGACAGACATGGCGACGACCACCGCAGTTGCAAAGACCAGGATTCCCGGCGGAAGTTTTCTCCTCGAGACCCGCCTTCCTGCAGAAGTATTCACTCCTGAAGATTTCACCGAACAGCATCAGCTGATCGGACGCACGGCGGAAGAGTTTGCCATTAACGAGATCGTCCCCAACAAGGAGAAGATTGAGCACAAGGATTTCTCCGTCACCCGCGACCTGCTCAAGAAAGCCGGAGAACTCGGCCTGAGCTCGGTCGAAATCCCCGAGGCCTACGGTGGCCTCGAGATGGACAAGGTCAGCTCCGCGGTTATCGCCGATCACATCGCCAAGTCAGCCAGCTTCGCCACCACATGGGGCGGACACACCGGAATCGGCACGTTGCCTCTCGTCTATTTCGGAACCGAAGAGCAGAAGAAAAAATACCTGCCGCGCCTCGGCTCTGGCGAGATCGTCGGCGCGTACGCTCTGTCGGAATCAACCTCCGGCTCCGACGCCATGAACTGCCGCACCAAGGCGGTACTTTCTCCCGACGGCAAGCACTACATCCTGAACGGCGAAAAAATGTGGATCACCAACGCCGGTTTCGCCGACCTGTTCACGGTGTTCGCCAAAATCGACGGCGAAAAATTCACCGCATTCCTGGTAGAAAAAGGATTCCCCGGATTCTCCGTCGGCGCCGAAGAGCACAAGCTGGGCATCCGCGGATCGTCCACTTGCCCGATCATCCTTAACGACTGCAAAGTCCCGGTCGAAAACGTACTGGGCGAAATCGGCAAGGGACATCTCATCGCCTTCAACATTCTCAACATCGGCCGTTTCAAACTAGGCGCAATGTGCGTCGGCGGTGGCCGCCTCTCCATTCAAGACGCGATCAGCTACGCGAAGCAGCGCAAGGCATTCAACAAGGTCATCGCGGATTTCGGCCTGGTGCGCGAAAAGATCGCCAACATGGCGACTCTGCTTTACGTGGGCGAGTCACTCATTTACCGCACGGTTGCTCTCCTGGATTCTGCCCTGGCGGATGTCGACAAGTCCGCTGCCGATGCTGCCAAGCAGATGCTGAAGGCCATCGAGGAATACGCCGTCGAATGCTCGATCATTAAAGTCTGGGGATCGGAGATGATCGACTACGTCGTCGACGAAACGCTGCAGATCTATGCCGGTTACGGATTCGTCGAAGAATATCCCGCCGAGCGCGCCTATCGCGACGCCCGCATCAACCGCATCTTCGAAGGTACCAACGAAATCAACCGGCTCATCATCAGCGGCTTCCTGTTGAAGCGCGCCATGAGCGGACAACTGCCACTGATGCCCGCGATCAAAAAGCTGATGGACGAAGTCCTCTCCGGCCCATCAACCGGCGAAGAGATTGAAGGCCCGCTGGTCGAAGAGCGAAAGCTGGTCGCCCAGGCCAAGAAACTCGGTCTGTTCGCCGCCGGAGCCGCCACGCAGAAATACATGATGGCCCTGCAGGACCAGCAGGAAATCCTGGGCGCCATCGCCGACATGACCATCGAGACCTACGCCATGGACACGGCCGTGCTGCGAACTCAAAAAATCATCGAGAGCAAAGGCGAAGCCGCCGCGGCTTTGCCAATCGCCATGACTCGCGTCTATCTCACGCAGTCGATGGAGAAGGTCGAATCGGCAGCCCGCAAGGTGATTGCTGCCGTAGCCGATGGCGACATGCTACGCACGCAATTAGTGATTCTCCGCCGCCTCGCCAAATACGAACCGTTCAACACGGTAGAACTCCGCCAGCAGATCGCTCAAAGAATGATTGAACGCGGCAAATACACGTTGGCGTAGCTCTGTGCCAATTGTTGTGTCCACTTCATGCTTTGTCATCCTGAGCGGAGCGAAGGATCTGTGCACTTTGCCGGCGCAATCGATGCTGTCGACAAGTTGCATACCCTCTCGCAAAGAACGCGGTCAGGATGACAAGAGTCTGCGACTCTGATACGACTATTCGCGATGAAAACAACCGCCATTGTCTGCTTCGCATTGGTCTTGTCTCTTGCCTCTAGCTTGTCAGCGCAGTCCACTTCGAGTCCTCCGCAAGACTCCGCCACCTTCGACGCTGACGGCACCGCGCACATCACCCGCGTAGTGCCCATGCCGCCAACGGTCAGCCCTGAAGCGCAGACCTGGCTCGCATCGCTACCGCAAAACACTTCTGGCCCCGAAAGCCTGGCCGAGCGCCGCGTCCACACCGATGCATGGCGCGCGAAGGATTCCGCCGAGGCTCGCAAACTGTATCCAGTGAATATCGAAGAGACAACAACCGCCGGCGTTCGCACCGACATCATCACCCCGCTCTCCATGCCCGCCGAAAATCGCGGCCGCGTCCTCATCAACCTGCACGGCGGCGGATTCAACTCCGATTCCGGATCGCTCATCGAAGGCGTGCCCATCTCGAATTTGGCGAAGATAAAAGTCGTCTCGGTCTATTACCGTCTAGCCCCGGAGAATCCGTTTCCTGCCGCAGTCGACGATGTCGTGGCGGTGTACAAGGATCTGCTCAAGACCTACAAACCAAAAAGCATCGGAATCTTTGGGACTTCCGCCGGAGCGATTCTCACGTGTGAAGTGACCGCGAAATTGAAGCAGCTCGGACTACCGCTGCCAGGCGCACTCGGAATCTTTTCTGGTCTCGCGGACTTCAGCCGACCGGGCGACTCGTGGCAGCTCTTCACGCTCAACGGATTTCCCGGCGCACTCGAGCCGACCGATCCCAAGCATCCTCACGACAGCGAGTACACGGCCAAAACCGATACGAAAGATTCCGTGCTCTCGCCTCTGTTCTCCGATCTGAGCGGATGGCCGCCAAGCCTGTCGGTCACGAGCACGCGAGACATCCTGCTAAGCGGCACCACGATCTTTCATCGCGCTTTGCTGAGCGCCGGAAACGACGCGCAACTGGTCGTCTTCGAAGCCCTGCCGCACGCCTTCTGGTATCACTTTCAACTGCCCGAGACAAAAGAGGCACTGGAACTGATGGCGAAGTTCTTCGATGAGAAGGTTGGGAGATGACACCTGCGAAGACGATGTCATCGTGAGCGGCGGCGCAGCCGGGCGCGAGCCACCTTACGACATGTCCCGCTTTCGATACTGTGGAAGGGATCGTTTACTATCACGGTCGTCGCTGGGCCTTCGCGACAGCATCTTGGTGTCATCCTTCTTAGGGTCCCTCGCCCGGCTTTCGCCGGGCTGAGGATGACATCGCTTGAAGATCAATTGGAAGCATTGCACCTACCGGCGCTTGTTGGGTATCAGGAATTCTTGGTCCGCTACCAGAGCGCGGTGACCACTTCTTCTTTCAACACCGGGGCCGGCCCGTTCTGGCTTGAAAGATGAATTACATTCAGGTACGGCTTGGCCTGAGGATCATAGGTCATGGTGATGGCTCCGCCTCGGCCTTGCGATCCATCCCATCCGCTTCGGCCATCCATACCGTCTCGGCCGTTCGATCCGTTCGGCGATCCACTTCCGCCCGAGCCGCCTCGCCCACCGCGGCCGCCGCGTCCTCCGGAGCCTCCAGCACCACCGTCGGAGTGCACAGTCAATGAGCCGCCTTTGGGATCGACCAAGTAAAACTTCTTCTTGCCGCCGGAAGAAACGGCAACCTGAAGCAGCGGTTGGCTCCCGGCCTGCAGCGCCACCTGCACCGCGACCGGCGGAGCATCTCCGCCAGTTCCGCCGTCTCCTCCATTCGAGCCGTCGGTCCCATTCCCGCCATCCCCGCCCGGGGAAGGGTTGTTGGGATCAATCGACCCTGGGCTGCCAGGAGTCCCATCGATGCCATCACTACCATTCATTCCGTCCATGCCTTTGCTGCCGGAAAAATTCGAAGAGAAGGCAATATCGTAGCGAAACGGAATGTCGAGTTCCGCGCGCAAGTCGGGATGGCTGGGCACCGTGACCGTCACGTGCCCTTCTTTGCCGTCACTGATTCTGGGATCTTTGGCTAACGACAGCACGCCCTTCTTATTGACCGTGACGACAGTCGCCGTAACCTGCAGGTCGCTCCACATTACTTTCCCGCCACCTTTGCCTTCCGTGGTTAGCACTTTGCCATCGGGCTCGGCCACTGTCACGACGAGCGCCGACTTTTTCCCCGGAGCGATTGCAGGTCCGTCCGGCAGTCTAGCTTGGATCGATTGGACGGGCGTCCTGTCGAGATACACTTTCCATCCCAGTTTCACCTGCACTGACGCACACGCGCTCATCGCGAGCAACAGTGCGGCTGAGAGCAAAGCTGATGCAGTGATCGTGAGGACGCGCAGGACATAAGAAAACTTGCCTTGAATTTTCTGGGATTCGCAGCACGCAGGTTTCATGATCGACTCCGTGGCGCAGTGCCGATAATTCACTCAACCTCGACCAATAACTCTGCCCTTTGCAAACCCCCAATCGGCGCAGGTGTTCCGCCACGAGATTCGGTTGGCAAGTAAAGTTTTGTGAAACATTACCTGCGATTTGTCAAAGCATCGGTTGGTAGAGCGACTTGTCGGCGCTCGCAAGAGGCACTGAAATTGATAGCTAAGTTTTTGGATGAGAATGTCGGAAGATAACGAGTCTAGGTTGAATTGCTGTGCATTCAGCCCTCACCGTCCTAATGCGAACACGATGTCATCGTGAGCGGCGGCGAAGCCGGCGCGAGCGACCTTACGACAGGTTCCGCTTCCGATACCGTGGAAGGGATCGTTTACTGTCACGGCCGTCGCTGGGCCTTCGCGGCAGCATCGCGGTGTCGTCCTTCGTAGGGTCCCTCGCCCGGCTTCGCCGCGCTCAGGATGACATCGCTTGAAGATCCGTTCGAAGAATCGGACTTACTGGCGTCTATTGCCTTTCTTCTTTCGCTCCCCCATCCTCCGCCGGCACCATCATGTAGCTCACAAACGCGAGCCTCTTGCTGTCCGGCGACCATGACGGCACATTGATTGTGCCCTGCCCGCCAAACAACTTCGCCAACACCGTAATTTTCTTGTCGTTAAGCGACATCAGCCGCAGCGTCACATCCTTGCTCTCCGGATGCCCCTTCACATCGGCCCCATACGTGAGAAACACCATCCACTGCCCGTCGGGAGAAATATGCGGGAACCAGTTGTTCAGATCATCGGAGAAGACTTGCTCCTGCTCGCTGCCGTCCGCTTTCATGCGCCAGATCTGCATGTGCCCCGTGCGTTCCGAATTGAAATAAATGTAGTTTCCATCCGGAGAATATTCGGGACCATCGTCAAGGCCCTTCGCCGTCGTGAGCCGTGTCTCTGAACCACCCGCGGCCGGAATCGCGTAGATATCAAACTCACCATCACGCTGGCCCACAAACGCAAGCGTCTTTCCGTCCGGCGACCAGCCGTGCCAGTACGACGGCGACTTCTCGGTGATCTTTCGCGGCGTGCCTCCGCCTATCGGCACGATGTAAACCTGCGATTCGTGATCTCCCTGCGAGTTGTCGCTGATCGCGAGCTCGGTAGCGTCGGGCGAGATCCCGTGATCGTTGTTGCAGCGATTCGCAAATCCTGTATCGATCACCGTCGACGTATTGCCGTCTACCGGCAAGCGCTCGATGCGCCCATTGCGGTTGAACAAATAGGCCTTGCCATCGCGAGTCCAGTTCGGTGCTTCGAAGCGTCCCTGCTGCATATACTCCACGCGCCGGTCGGCGGGATTGGTCGAAATTGTTTCGAGCGTGCTGTACAAAACTGGCGGGCCAGCCGCAGCAGAAGGTTGCGTCAATTCAACGTTGGAGAAGACCGCCGTCTCCACGACATCCTTATCGTGGGAGCAGACGCCGAGCCCTACGTAGAACGCCCCCTGCAGCGGTATGCGCAACCAGCCTCCAGCAAGCTGAAATTTCCCCGAAACCTCGTCGCCTAGCGACATGTACACATAATCTCCGCGCTTGGCGATCCGCAGTCGCTTGGGAGCCGTGCGGTTCGATTGGATCTGATAAGTAATCGCCCCTTTCTCATCGCGGAACTGCAGCGAGGTCAGGCCGCTGGCGTGCAATGCTACATCGGCATAGACGGAATCTCCATCGAGACTTTGCCGCAGCATCAGCGCGGCCTTCTTGTGCTCGTTGCCAGTTTTCGTCAGGAAACTGATATCAGCCGTAAGCGTCACGTCTCCCGACATCTTCTTCCAGGCAAACTGAAACGCATCGGCGACCGACCACATATTCTCGCCGCTGCCTGAGATCGTGTACGTACGCTTCGCGGAGTCGTAATCCACAGAGCCGGCATGCAACACCGTCCCGACGTCACCGTGATTCTCGAAAATGCCAACGGGGGAAGATTGCCCGTACATCTGAGCGCAAGCACACGCCATCAACAAAACCGTGCGACAGAAGAGTCTGCTCATATAAGTCCTCATCAAAATCGCTTTCCACTTCGGCGAGCATTGTAAATCGAATACGCAGAACTCACAGTGACACTGTCATGCAGAGCGAAGCGAGAGGAAGGCGAAGCCGCCCTCTCGCGCAGTCGAAGCATCCCTACCATTAAATGAACTGCCGGCTGCTGAACCGCCGACGCAGGAACCATCCCAAATCCATACCCACTCGCCCCGCATTCTGATACAACATTGCGCATGAAGATTAACCGTTTCATCTCCGCATTCTGTCTGGTTGCCGCATTCGTGTCCGTCTCCTCCGCGCAAGACCATGCCGCGGTGTCGGCGAATCTCGCTCTCACTCCGCCCATGGGATGGAACTCCTGGAACAAATTCGGTTGCAACGTCAGCGAAGACATGATCAAAGGCATGGCCGACGCGGTAGTGAAGTCGGGAATGAAAGATGCCGGCTACGTGTACGTGAACATCGATGACTGCTGGCAAGTCAGCCGCGACACCAGCGCCAACATCGTGCCCGACCCGCAGCGTTTCCCCCACGGCATGAAGGCAGTCGGGGACTACATCCATTCTCTCGGACTCAAATTCGGCGTCTACTCCGACGCGGGCTCCAAAACCTGCGCAGGCCGCCCGGGCGGACTCGGCCACGAGTATCAGGATGCGGTGCAATACGCGGCTTGGGGCGTCGACTACCTTAAGTACGACTGGTGCAACACGAGTACGCAAGATGCCCGAGCTTCCTACGCCAACATCCGTGCGGCTCTCGACGCCTCCGGACGCCCCATCGTGCTCAGCATCTGCGAGTGGGGAACGGCCAAGCCGTGGCTCTGGGGTAAAGAGGTCGGCGGCAACTTATGGCGAAGCACAGGCGACATTCAGGATCGCTGGGGAGAACAAAAGAAGTGGCCCGACGGAAGCTGCTGCTCCAACGGTGTGCTCGCGATCATCGATCAGGAAGCGCCGATCTATTCCTATGCCGGCCCTGGTCATTGGAACGATCCCGACATGCTCGAGGTCGGCAACGGAGGCATGACAGATATCGAGTACCGCTCTCACTTCAGCCTGTGGGCGATTCTCGCGGCTCCGCTCATCGCTGGAAATGACTTGCGTGACATGCGTCCCGAGATTCACGACATCCTGACCAACAAAGAAGTCATCGCTGTCGATCAGGATCCGCTCGGCCGGCAAGGTCGCCGCGTCGCCAAAGATGGCGATCTCGAAGTCTGGGCGAAGCAGTTGAAAGATGGCACCCGGGCCGTCGTGCTTCTCAACCGCAGCGGCTCCGAGCAGGAGATCACCGCGCACTGGGAAGATCTCGGCTACCCAAGCAGCCTAAGTGCCTCAGTGCGCGATCTCTGGCAGCACAAAGACCTTGGCAAGATGTCAGGAAAATTCTCGTCGCGAGTTCCGTCTCACGGCGTGGTCATGGTGACCGTCAAGCCGTAACTTGCAGTACGAAATCTATACCCACAAGAACAGCGCGTGATCCCGGCCGGTTGCGGCCTTCGCGATGCGTTCCACTACGCGCATTCCGTTGCTGCCGTTAGTAAACACCACCAATGCCGAGCGGCTCTCAGGATGCACGATCACAATATTTTTCCAACCGCCGTTGTCGCCCCATTGCCACAAGTACAGCGAGCCGCCCTCTTGTTCGATGCCCCAGCCCAGCCCCCATGACAGCGCACTATTAATGTGGGAGTAGGGCTTCATCATCGCAGCGTAAGTTTCGGGTTTGAGATCGAACACGTCTCCACGCGGCGCCGTAATCCTCGTAACAAATGCGGAATAATCCGCCACCGTCGTGAGCAAACCAAAAGCAACATTTGGAGAGATCTCATTCGGAACCGGCTTGTGCGGAGGCGATAGCACCTTGCTCATCTCCTCCACGATGCGATCGTGATTCCACTGTGCTAGCGGCACTCCGCTCTTCTCGATCAGATGAAACAGCTGCTCGGGAAATGCGCGATTGTCGAATGGCTCATTGCCTCGATGGCCCTCAACCAGACGTTGCGCCGCATCCGCTCTCCATAGGTAGGTCGAAGAGTTCATCCCGAGCGGCTTGAAAATCCGCTCCTGCATGTATTGTTCGCAGCCCACGCCGGTGAGCTTCTCAACGCAGCGCTGCAGGTAATACAATCCCTCGCCGGAATACCGGAACTTCGTGCCGGGCTCAAACGCAGGAACTAAAGGCTCGTGGGCATCGTCGCGCCAGTTCGGCAGCCCGCTTGAATGGCTCAGAATATGTCGCGCAGTGATTTTCTCTCCCCACTCTCCGGTTGGAGCGTCGTCGCTTACACATCTCCTCAGCTGCCGGTCCAGATCCAGACGGTTTTCATCGACGAGTCGGAGTACTGCATAGGCAAAGACCTGCTTTCCCATTGAGGCGGCTGGAAATAGCGAGTTCTCCGTAATCGGCTCTTTGCTCTTGGCATTCGCAACTCCGGCGTAGTGTCGGAATACCAACTGGTCGCCGCGTATGACCCCCATCCCCAAGCCCGGCAGCTGTGCCAACTCCATGATCCGCGGCAGCGAAGCCATGAAGTGCTCATCGGGGGGAACGATCGCAGACGAGTTAGTTGGCTTGTCGGAAAGCCCTGCGACTGGAAGTGCCGGAACCGCTGGCAGCCCACTCTTCGGCCGGGCTTTTGCCAGAGAAGCAAATGATGTGAGGAATGGAAACGCTAGTGCCGTTTTGACAAATCTCCGCCGAGTCTGGGAGTCCATTTTGTCTTAGACGGGCCAACAACCGACGCGTTTTCGGATGATTTTACGAATATCGGGAAGGGCACGACTTTGGCACTAACCTGAACCGCGAAGGAAGAATACTCCTTCGCGGTTCTTGTGCCTTTCAGCCCTTACTCTTTCGGAAAGTTCGGGTCCGCCTTCACTTCTTCAATCTGCTCGGTGTGGCGTGCAGTGTGCCCTGAGAGCAGAAGCAGCCACTGATAACCATCCAGCAGGCCAAACGCCGGATGAGTATAGAAGTGATCGCGCAGATCATCATTCGTTGTCCGGATGTAATCCATGTTCGTCTTGCGGCTGTCCTCAAACGCTTTGACGAGATCGGTCTCGGTCGCCCATCGCCCCGTTGGACGCAGCATCTCAGGAGCCTGCGCCTTGTGGCTGCGGTCCGGCATCCTCTGCAGAATCATCTGATCCTTGCCCTTCACTTCGGCCCGCTTCGCCGGATCTGCGGGCGATGGCATAATCTGCTTCTGGATCAGCCCCATGATCGTCGATTCCGAAACAGTGATGTGCTCAGCCACTTCCGCCACCGACCAGCGATCGGGCGCAGGCTTGAACGTCCATTGCTTTTGAGAAAGTCCTGAAATTGATTTGAGAAAGTTATCGCGCGTGGTTTCGTACTGCTTCAGGGCGAACTCCCGCTCCTCGGGAGTCAAGGGGGTAGAAGCGGCAGGCGCGGTCTGCGCGCTCGCCGAGCCGAGCGCAACACAAACCATCGCAAGAACAACAAGCGGAGCAAATCTTCTTACAATCATCCACGTCCTCCTGGGACGAAGCTACGGATGCGATCCCCGCACCAACGATGCAGAAAACCATGCGCAATCAAATCGAGAAGGGCACGATTCTTTCTTGCCGCCCAACCTTCTCATTTCTTCAACTCCTCCATCACGCTCTGGATCAACTCCTTCGCGTCAGTCAGGTTTTTCATGATGATCTGGATATCCATCACCGGCTTTCCGGGCCATCGCTGGCTCTGACAATAGACCCCATGCTGTCCGACCAAAGCCATGGCGTCGGTAATCGTGTCCATGGTTACCGCCAAGCGGCCTCGCGGCACTCCCATCATGGTCTCGTAGTGCTCCAACTCTTCTTGCTTTTCGTCAAAGATCGCCATGACTGATTCGATCCTCCATCAGGCAACTCGGTAGGGCCACTCCCGCTTCCTACCATAATACGGTTTAGTCATTTTTGATCGGCGTCACTGGTAAGACTTAGCCTTGCGTTCGCGTAGTCAAGGGCCTAAAATAGTGAGACGACGGTTGTCTTGGCAGGAGTCCCTCTCATGTTCCGGGTAGCTTCTAATCGCACTATTTTCTGGTTTTGTCTGATCGCTTCCGTGAGCCTGTTGGCCTCGGGCGCCACCGCCCAGAGTCAATCTGAACAAGCTCAACCCCAACAAGCTCAATCTCAACCCGCCCAGCCAAAGGACGAGCTCCAGGCTCAACCGGACCAGCAAAGCGCCCAGACCCAAAACGGCAAAGACCAGAAATCCGCCGACAAGAACAGCAAGGACGCGACCACCCAAGCTCAACCCGCCGACGCCGTCGATCCTTTGAAGCGCCCCGTCAACGAAAAAGAGCGCAAAAAGAACGCCAAGGCCCTCAAGCAGGAATTGAGCAAGCCGTACAAGAAGTGGCTCGACGAAGACGTCGTCTACATCATTACCGACGAAGAGCGCGCGGCCTTCAAGCAGCTCTCGAACGACGAAGAACGCGACAACTTTATTGAAGCCTTCTGGCAGCGCCGCGATCCCACACCTGACACCGAAGAGAACGAATTCAAAGAAGAGCACTACCAGCGCATTGCCTACGCCAACGAGCACTTCGCCGCGGGCGTCCCTGGATGGAAGACCGATCGCGGCCGCATCTGGATTGTCTACGGCAAGCCCGATGAAACCGACTCGCATCCTTCCGGCGGCACCTACGAACGCCCGATGGACGAAGGCGGCGGCGAGACCTCGACGTTCCCGTTCGAAGACTGGCGCTATCGCTACATTGAAGGCATCGGTCAGGAAGTCATCATTGAATTCGTCGACACCTGCATGTGCGGCGAATATCACATGACGATGGACCGCTCCGAAAAAGACGCCCTGCTGATGACGCCGAACGCCGGCCTGACCATGTGGGAGCAGATGGGCATGGCCAACAAATCGCAGCGCTTCAACGGTAATGGCATCGAGCGCTTGGGTCTTGGTCCTGACAGTTCCATGCTCCAGAGCAAGGAATTCGACCGTCTCGAGCAGTTCGCGAAGTTGCAGCAGGCTCCCAAGGTCAAGTTCACCGACCTGGAAGAAGCCGTGAATTCGAAGGTCATCCTGAATCCGATGCCTTTCGATGTGCGCTCCGATTTCGTGAAGGTCACCTCTGACACGGTGCTGGTGCCCATCACGATCCAGATGAAGAACCGCGACATCACCTTCGTCAACAAAGAAGGCGTGCAGCGCGGAACCGTGAACATCTTCGGTCGTCTTTCCACGCTGACCGGCAAGATCGTGCAGACCTTCGAAGACACGGTTCAGGTCGACGTTCCTGCAGAACTCCTCCCGCGCACCGCGGAGAACGCTTCCGTCTACTGGAAGGCACTCCCACTGCGCCCGGGACGCTATAAGCTGAATGTTGCGGTGAAAGACGTCAACGGCGACCGCAAGGGTGTATGGAGCCGCAGCATCATCGTTCCCGAATTCTCCGACGATAAGCTCGCGACCTCGACTCTGATCCTGGCCGACCAAATGGAGCCCGTGCCCACCAAGGCAATCGGCAGTGGCAGCTTCGTGATCGGCACTATGAAGGTTCGCCCGCGCGTTCCTTCTGCCGACGGCAAGCCGGCCACCTTCAAGCGCGACCGCGATCAGAAGCTCAATTTCTGGATGCAGGTTTATAATCTCGGAGTGGACGAGAAGACCCACAAGGCTTCCGCCACCTTCGAGTACAACATCACAAACGTCGCGACCAACAAGCAGGTTGTTCAGCAGGTCGACAATACGGATACAATGGGCAATGTCGGCGATCAGGTGACGCTGCAGAAGTCAATTAAAGCTGCCAATCTGCAGCCCGGCGTTTATAAAATTCAGATTAAAGTGAATGACAACGTGTCGAAGCAGACCGTTGATCCTTCCGCGGTTTTTGCAGTAGAGTAACTCCCTGCATTCCCCCAGGGGGTGGGGCAGAGTTGAAGCTGAAGAAGCTCGCAACTTGTGCATTGGTGTTTGGGCTCTCGCTTCCGATGTGGGCCGGAGAACGGCCCGGAGCGATCTCAGGCTACGTGCGTAGCGCGACCGGCGACCCGCAGATGGGCGCTGTCGTGGAGATCCTCGGCTCGGCGAGTCATTCCTTCACGGTCTTCACCGATGCGGCCGGACACTACACCGCAACCGGCTTGCTGCCAGGCCTTTACACCCTCAAGGTTTCGGCTCCATCGTTTTTGCCCACGTTGCGCGAGAAGGTCGGGCTGCACCCCGGCGCCAGCCTCAACGTCAACATCACGCTGAGCACGCTGCTCAATGTCATGCAGCTCGGGCCCGTCCGCAGCGCGCCCAATGACGACGACTGGAAATGGACTCTCCGTTCCGTCGCCAACCGGCCGATTCTCCGCATTTTTGACGATCTCAACGCTCCCGAAAAACAAGATCACGAATTCAGCGGATCACTCTCTTTCCTGGCCGGCTCCGCCGCCGGCGGATACGGCACCGGCTCCGACATGAGCACGGGCTTCACGCTCGAGCGCTCCATTTTCTCCACGGGACAACTTGCCGTCAGCGGCAACGTCGGATACGGCGACAGCCTGCCCGCCGCCGTTCTCCGCACCCGCTATTCGCATCTCCTCCCGAACGGCTCCGAGCCAACAATGGCGATGACGCTAAGCCGCTTCGCTCCGTCTGATCCGAATCTGCACAACGCGGCCTTGCAGGCGATCGCAGTCTCCGCGAGCGACAACTTCGCCATCGGCGATGTGCTTGAACTCAAATTCGGCAGCGAGCTACAGGCAGTCCAGTTCCTCGGCCACCTGAACGCATTTCGCCCCTTTGGATCAGCCGATCTCCATCTCTCGCCGAACACGGTGGTCGAATATGAGTACAGCACTTCCCGCCCGGATACGCGTGCGGAAAAAGGCTTCGACTCCGCTCCCGCAGATTTGAGTGAATCGAATCCGCGTGTGAGCCTGCTTGGTTTCTCTCCCAAGCTCGAGAGCGCGCACCACAACGAACTCAGCCTTTCGCATCGGGTCAACAACACCAACTTTCAGGTCGCATTCTTTTCCGATCGCGTCACCGACCCGGCGCTCACAGGCGTTGGAGAAGTAACCTCAGTTGGCGGATTCCTACTGCCTGACATCAATTCCGGAACCTTCAGCTATGCTGGCCGCAGCCTCGACACCGACGGCCTGCGCCTCGTGCTGCAGCACAAATTCGCCTCCGACCTGACCGCCACCTTGGACTACGGGCTCGGCGGAGCGCTCGATCTTTCCCGGCCCGACGTACCTCTGCCCCAAGCCTCGCAGTGGATCTCCACCCAGCGGCGGCACGCTCTGTCCGCAAAACTGAGCGGCGTCACTCCGCGCACGCATACTCGCTGGATCGCTTCCTACCGCTGGGTCAATCGGACATCCCTTACCCCGGTGGACATGTTCAATTCTTCCCCCGGCCAGAGTGACCCCTATCTGAACATCTTCATCCGCCAGCCGATCCCAAGCCTTGGCGGCCGCATGGAAGCCCTGATCGACATCCGCAACCTCCTCGCCCAAGGATATGTCCCGGTTGTCGGCAAGGACGGTCAGACCGTCTACCTCGTCGACTCCGCCCGCTCCGTCCGCGGCGGCGTAGCCTTCACGTTCTAAGATCAGTGGCCACTGGCTAGTTCTGAGAACTGGCACAAGAATCCGCGTGTGCAGTTAGAAAAATGGCCTGACCAGTCTTCAAGTACCCTCCAGAACAGTGTCATGTTGAGCGGAGCCGGAGTGCAGCAAAGCGGAACTCCGGCGGAGTCGAAACATCCCTACCCTGGAACAACTGCCGCGGGTAGGCCTCCCCCAAAACCTCCGTTCATAACCCCAACTCTCCCAGGAACCGGCAGGACTGCCCTCTGATCCAGTCACCGACCACTGCACTCCTCATACGCGAAATCTATGGTAACCATTAGCAACTCTTGGTTGACTCTCACCGCGAACATTGGTTAATGTGACGTAGCTGACTTGTGGGCGGGGCTGCGCATCCCTTTCGTGTGCAAGGAATTGCAAGCTTCCCAGAGCTACGACGCCTGAACCCCCGCAAGAACCATCGCTCCCCTAAAAACCGAATCGTTGTAAGGAGACCCTAATGAGAGCGCGCATTTTCCTGGTGTTTCTTCTTCTGGCTGCCGTGAGCTTGTCGGCCCAGACCTTCCGCGGAACCATCCTCGGAACCGTCACCGACCCCTCCGGAGCGGTTGTTAGCGGGGCAAAGGTCACCGTCAAAAACACAGGCACCGGCCTTGAGCGCGCCACCGAAACCAGCGCCGACGGCAGCTATTCGCTGCCCGAATTACCCATCGGTACCTACCAAGTGACAGTCAGCCAGACTGGATTCCAGACCTTCGTCGCCACCGGCGTGACCGTCGACGTCGCGGCCGAGCGTCGCGTCGACGCCGCCCTCAAGACCGGCGAAGTCTCCACCAGAGTCGAAGTCTCCGCAGACCAACTGCCGCTCGTCGAAACCACCACGAATACGCTTGGCGGCGTCCTGACGGCTGAGACCGTTGAGAACATGCCCGTGAACGGACGCGACTATACCAAGCTGATTTACATGAATCCCGGTGTCGCCGGATCGCCCGATCAGATCTCCGACTCACCCGGTTCCTTCGGCGAGTTCTCGATGAACGGCGCTCGCGGCCGCTCGAACAACTATCTGCTCGACGGTACCGATATGAACGACGGCTACCGCAACGACCCCGCCATCAACCAGGCGGGCGTGTTCGGAACGCCGTCGACGATTCTGCCGATCGACGCCGTCGCCGAAGTGAACGTGCTTTCCAACTTCCAACCGGAATACGGCCGCAACGCCGGAGCCGTGGTCAACATCGTCACCAAGAGCGGAACCAATGCGCTCCACGGAACCGGTGCCGGTTATTTCCGGAACGACGCTCTGGATGCACGAAACTACTTCAACCTGGCATCCCAGCCAAAAGCACCCTTCCACAACAGTCAATACGGAGGTTCCTTGGGTGGACCGATCGTAAAAGACAAAACCTTCTTTTACGTCGACTACGAAGGTCAGCAGGAACCGGTCGGTGTAGTAACGCTTGCTTGCGTCCCCGACCCCGCCCAGATTGCGGCCGACGGAGGAGCGACCAACCCAGTCACCGCTCTGCTATTGTCTAAGGGTCTGTGGCCAACTCCGAATATTCCGGGAACATTTGGTGGATCTCTGGTCGGCTCGGAAAACAGCGGCTGCCCGAATGGTCCGAACAGCTCGGTAGTTTCGCCGTCATTCAACCGGCTCACGAGCCTGATTGGGAAGGTTGATCACAACTTCAACACCGCAAATATTCTGACTGGTCGCTACTTCTTCGGTGACAGTGTTCAGTCGTTCCCGCTGGCCCTTACTGCAAGCGGCGGCCAATTGCCGGGGTTCAACACTTTCACGCCGACGCGGGTGCAACTGGTTTCGCTTTCCTATACCCATACAATCGGCTCGAACAAGGTCAATGAGCTACGCTACGGTTGGAACCGCTTCGCGGAAGGTTTCTTCCCTGCGGACCAGGGCTTCCATCCGAGTACCATCGGGCTGTGCGCCGCGGCCAGCACTGCGCAATGCAATAGCACCTCGCCATTCGACTCGGGCCTCCCGATTACACTGGTCGGTGGCTTTGCACAACTCGGTGCCACCAGCAGCGTGCCCCGCCATCGTTTCGACAGCAATAACCAGGTCATCGATAACTTTTCGTGGAAGGTCGGCAAGCACGACGTGAAGGCCGGCGTCGATTTTCACCGGACCTCCGTTCAGCAGTACTTCGATAAATACTTCCGCGGCCGGATTAAGTTCAGCGGACACACCGATCCTGTAACGAATGTCTCCTACAGTCCCTTGCAGGATTTCCTGTCTGGATACGTCGACAGCGGATTCCAATACTTCGGCAATTCGACTCGCCACACCTTTGAAAACAACTTCGGTCTTTATGTTCAGGATAGCTTCCGCGCGACCTCTCACCTGACCTTCAACTACGGTTTGCGCTGGGACTATTTCGGAGTCATGAAGGAGAAGAACAACCTCCTCAGCAACGTTACGAACCTGGATGCCGCCGGTGGAACGTTCACGCTGACGCAGGTTGGACAACCGGGCCTGAGCGGTCTTTACAATCCGGACAAGAAGGATTTCGCCCCGCGCGTCAGCGCTGCCTGGGACGTAACTGGTAAAGGACAAACCGTGGTTCGTGCCGGATTTGGCATGTTCTACGATGCGTTCTCCCAGGACATGGCGCTCGGCCACCTTCCCTACTCGCCTTACTTCGATCCGGGCCCGGCCTACAACAACGTTGGCCCGGACCCGATCCTTTCCACCGGCGTAGTCGGCGGACCAATCGCTGCGGGCAGCCCAATCTACGCGGCAACGACCTCCTGTACCTACGAGTGCGATGCGTTCGCCTTCGACCGCAACATCAAGACGCCCTACATGGAAAACTACAACCTCAACGTGCAGCAGCAACTCAACAGTCATTCTGTGTTGCAGGTCAGCTATGTGGGGTCTCAGGGCCATCGCTTGTGGCGCTTCTTTGACTTAAGCCAGCCCAGCCAGGCGCAGATCACTGCGGCAGACCTTGGCTGCAATTGCATCAACGACTACAGTGTTCCGCGCAACTACATTCCCAACAATCCTTACGGCACGTTTTATCTGCTGCAGGAAAACTCGACCGGCAAGTCGAATTACAACGCCCTGCAGGCGAGCCTGCGTGTTACCGGATGGCATGGCATTACGTCGATCGCGAACTACGTCTGGTCGCGCTCGATGGACAACTCAAGCGACGGCGAGGACTTCGAGCCCAACGCCGCACAGCCCAACGACAGCACGCGTCCTTACCTTGAGTACGGTCCATCGAACTTCAATATCCCGAACCGCTTCACCTGGAATTTCTCGTATGAACTTCCTAGGATGAGCGGCAGCATGCAGAAGCTGAAGAACGGATGGGGCGTGAACAGCGTCCTCACTCTGCAGGATGGACAGCCCTTCCAGCTCAACTACAACTTCGAAGATGACTTCAGCGGCAGCGGAAGCGGCTTCGACCGCCCTGATGTCGTCGGGCCGATCGTCTACCATCCGCGAACTCCGCTGAACTATCTTGACATGAGTTCCTTCGCAATTCCTTGCACGATAGCCCCGGCGGCGCAGCTTAATCCCTCCGGCACGGCCGCAGACTGCGTGCCCGGCACTCGTCACTTCGGCAACATGGGACGCAACTCATTGGTTGGACCGTCATTCAAGGAATGGAACTTTGCAATCTACAAGACCACGAATCTGACGGAGCGCGTCACCATGCAACTCCGCGCCGACTTCTTCAACCTCCTGAACCATCCGAACTTCGCGAATCCGTTCCTGCCCGCATTCATTGCTGACGCTGGTGCTGGTGGCTTCCAAGTCGCGAACGGTCGCGAGGTAGCCGGAGCAAGCGGTGGCTATCCCATCACCGCAACCGGCGACGTGGGCATCGGCAACCCCTTCATCGGCGGTGGCGGCCCACGCGGCATCCAGCTCGCAGCCGTCTTCCGCTTCTAGTTTTTTGCTACGCAACCAAGCCCCTGCTACGGCGGGGGCTTTTGGTTTTTAGAGAAAGGTTTTGTGTAGGGTTAGGATCTCTCGCCGGAGAGTCCCCACTCTAACGTCGTTTGCGTTTCTTGCGACGTTACAGTGGGAATTTGATTTGCTGCCATCAGAAAGTGACGAGAGGCTTTGGATAGTGACTCCGTTATTGACCCAATGATGAGTGTGACGGCGATTTAGCGCCAACTGACAAAACGAGGCTATAATCGGTGCCGTTTCTGCCGTACAGAATAGGTCCGCCCGTGAAAACACTCTCCTCGCATCCTCACTGGTTGGAGTGCTGATTTCGCATGCCGCGGCGCAGGACAACGACGGGTTCCCTCAGGCCACTCGCAGGCGCTGCTTCCCGGCAGGCCATCCCATCGAGATCAAACTCCACCCAGCTATTGCAGACCTTGCTTGTTCTACGCGGATCCTCACAACTATGGAATTTCGACCGCGCCATTCTTGACTGACAATTGGCCTTCCTCATCCCGCAGAACCACCCGCACTAGATAATTCCCAGGTTTCACATCAAAACTCGTCTTCATGGTGATCCCCGAGTTCAGCATGTGGGCCAGCGTCTCGTCCTTCAGATGCAAGGTGACGATCTTCTGAGTTCCCTGAAGAAATACCCCATTCTGATTGAACAAGGCAGAAGCGAAGGTGAGTTCGTCGCCGTTGCGGCCTTCAGCCTTGCGGAAGTGCAATTGTCGCGCGTCCATGTGCGCCAGCACTGTGAGTTTGGCTTCGGTATCGTTGGCTTTAAAAAACTGCGTGCGGAAATCGAAAGCCAGCTCGTGTATTTCTTCCTGCGAAAAGATCGCATCCTGAATTTCCTGCTTTGCCTGCTCGGCCTTATCTTCAAAGGTTTTGGGTGCGTAATAACCGCGGCGGGCTTGCACGCTCAGCTTTTGCGGGCTTTTGAGCGTGGCTTTGAGAGCGTGAAAACTACCATCGAACTTAAGACCCTGAGGTGAAAAGCCCAGCACATAAGAGTACGCTGGGGCCTCTGCAGCCCGACGGAAGCCTTCGTCGAAATCATTACTATTATGGAAAAAAGTACCGCCGGTCCCATCAGCGAAAGACGAAAGTGTTTCAGCCTCGTCTGTCGCGGAATGCGCCTGGTATTGAGATTTGAGAACCGCAGGATCAATGACGGCCGTTTCCTTAGGGTCGGGATCCATAGTGATGCCACGCTTGCTGGCATCGCCCCCGGGAATGTTAACGTACAGCCCACGGGCATCGATCGCGTTCACGACAACCTGCGAGTAAACCGCCCGATCGATAATACCTGCGTATTCATATTCCATTTGCGGGGTAAGAAACCCGGGCGAAACCAGAATCACGGTGCGCTGACCTGGCATCCTGGAGATTCGATTGATCACGTCTTTCAGAACCCCCAATGAAAGGTGAGTTTCCATCTCGCCTTTGCTCAACACCTGCTGGGCGGTCGACGACACGACTTGCGGTGCCATCCTTTGAGCAACCGGCGCGAGGTTGCTCATCCCGAATAGTTTGAAGCACTGGTCTGAGAACAATTGATGTAGTCGAGAACCCCTACCCTCGTGGCGTCGGCGTCGTGCTTGTTTACAATTAAATCCGCCATGTAGAAGCTGATGTCGGGACAGGGATCGATTTCCGCCGACGTCTGCAAACGTGGCCTGAGGCGAAGTATGGCGTCCTGCACCTCTGTCTGATCCTCGGTGAAGTCCAGCATCGTCTTACCGGATGTAGTGAACAGCGCCGCCCGGTCCGTGGGCCTGAGAGTCTTGAAATGACGCTCGGCAGCGTCCCTCACCTGGGCAAGATTCGCGAATTGCAGATGTTCGTCGTCGAAGAGATAGGCGACAAATCGCTCAGGCATAGAAAGAGGTTTTTCAGTTGTGGCAGCCGGCGCAGGGTGATTGTCGTCAGCAGGATTCTCTTGCGAAGATTTTTCCTCTTTCGCCGCCTGAGTCGTAGGCTGTTCGACAGAGAATTGTGAGATGACTTGCGGCTTGCCTTTGTCGAAGAGCTGGAAATCTTCTTTGTGCAGGTTGCCGATGGCGCGGCCTTGGTCGTCCCTTACGACTACGCGGACGAGGACGAGTTTGACGCTGACCTTAAACGTGGTGGCCTCGTCACGCGAGCTGATCTCGGCCGCAGCGGCATTGTCGCTGGCAGACGGCGTTGTCGACTGGACCGCGGGCACAGAGGGTTGGGGTGAATTGGATTGGGCGTCAACCATGCGGGAAGCGGGAAAAACCAGAACCCAAGCAGCCAAGCAAGAAGAGAGTACACGGAATGTCCAGCGTAACACCGCGCATCGTCGAGGCTCATTCGGGAAGAACGGAGTAGACCACGCAACGTTGCTCATAACAGCTCCTACACGCCAGGCGCGCCGCTAGTCGGACTGTTCCCCGACCACTTAATGCTGACCCCAACGTGCACATGTTACGCGGCTTTCAAGAAATGTGCACGACATCTGCCAAAAAGAAGCAATGAGTGTAACGGAACGATTTTGCAACAAGTACTCGTGCGCGTAGAATCTCTCCATGAAAATCTGGGTCTTCGTAGTTCTTGGTGCGATGGGAATATCCGCATTATTGTGTGCAGCAATTCAAACATCTGCACAGGTTCCTCCGGTTCCGCGGGGGCAAGTTGTTTTATCCAAGTTATCGCCTCCGATATTTCCACCGTTGGCAAGAACTGCGCGTGTGTCCGGAGATGTAGAGATTGCGCTACGTATTGGACGGGATGGCACCGTTGAATCAGCGGACGTCGTGAAGGGTCACCCGTTGCTAAAAGAAGCGGCCCTCAACAGCGCTCGACAATCGAAATTCGAGTGTCGCGAGTGTGGAGAAGCACCTGTTCTTTACTCAGTTTTTTTTACATTCGGGTACACGACCAATCAGCGATGTTGCCAACCTCAAGAAAACTCCGCTGCGCCCTCGAAATCATCAGAACCTGAGGCGGGAGTCGCTCAATCGCAAAACTACGTCACGATTCTCACTGAACCATTTTGCACTTGCGATCCCGCGGCAGATGTGGTCAAGGTTCGTTCTGCCAAATGCCTGTTTTTGTGGCACTGCGGCAAGTAGTCACGTTGTAACTGTCGAAAACAGGATTTATCCCCAATCGCCTACCCGACCAGATGCACTAACTTATCCCACACGTCCGCCAATAAAAGATTTCATCGCTTGCGGTCCTGCTGGAATGTGGTCGGCAGAAGTCCGCGATAGCTCGGCAATGTGCGTGGTCGTAAGATTGGGGATGCAGTACTGCGTGTCTCCTCCAATCAGGGTGAGCCGATTGGCGGGCAACTCCGTGTTCTCTTTGTCGATTGAAAATTGTGTGTTCTGCCACTTGGTAGGTCCAACAAAAGCGTAGACAGGCTGCATGAGGCGCGCCCGCAGTAAGTTTTCCATGGAGTTCTGCCATTCCCAGATCACGGCTAAGCGGGCGCGGGCATAGCGACGCAGAGAGATCCGAAGATTCTGGCAGCGACGAAGCGTCGTATCGAGGTCATCACAAGAACACCACCACTCTGTGATCGATCCTGTGGATGGGTTGATCAACGAGAACTGCGAACACTTCCATAGGACAGTTCCGGCGGACAGGAGCTTTCTTTCGCGGGCACGCGCTCCGATGAAGGCATGGGCAGGATAGTGGCCTTTATAGGTAAAGACAGTGTTGAAGGCCACGAGAGAACAGTCGGAATTCAGAATCGTGGACATGGCAGTCCTCAAACAGTTGGTGATCATACCGCCCAAACGGCGATCCTGCAATTTAGCTTGCTGTGGCGTCCTTTACCTCATGTTCCCAACGAGGGAGGATTTTGAGTTTAACGGGGATGTTTCGCCAACTATATGCGAGTACCTCGCAAGTTCGATGCTATGATTCGCCCAAGCAGTGACCCATCGCAAAAATCCGGTCGAAGCGTGGGCTCGGGATATCGAAGAGCGCCAGCGCGATGCTGAGAAATGGGGATATTACGACAGTTGACCCGGAAGAGAATCCATGTCGGGCGGACTTCGAGGCCGCATGGCCTTCGGCGCGATAACTAAGAGTGCCCTGCACCGTGCGGATGCGCTGGGATGTTCGGAGGATTTCCAGTCATTGTTGAAATCATGCCATTTGGTTTTTCTGACTACGGAGCGGTCACACTTCGGAAGTCATTGGCTTTGAGGTCATCTCTATGGCCGTCTGACAGATTTCACTCGAAGGACGATCCGCGCGGAGTGTGGTTCCAAATCAGCATGCTTGCCCGAGCCACCCATCCGCGATCAGATCGTCTTTCGCAGGTTAGGCACTGCAGTCACGTAAGGCGCGTCACGGTAATCGATTTCGACTCGGGCTCCTTTTCCGCGAAACTTGTACTGCACCCTGGTAATTGGCCCCATTACGCTCAAGGAAGTGTCACCCACATATTCGAAACGGATGGTTCGAACCAGGGGAGATTGGCGCTGAGGCGCAGGATTGTTTGCCGGGGGCGTCATGGGTGGCCGCGCAGGTAAGGGGAATCGCCCGCTGAATCCGACCCTTTTCTGGTTACAGCACATCGCTCTTCTCCTTTGGCTCTTGGAAACTCGGTTCTTCGAAATAGTGCGCTACCGGACGCTCACGCAGCCCTCCGGTGGCGCGTTCCAACAGGATGGCCGCTCCGGACGTCGCCAGCCAGAACACCACCCGGTGCGCCCAGCCCTGCACCAGCCACACGAACGGCATCGCCGTCCACAGGCTGAGGCAATAAAAGCAATCGAGCAGCTTGCCGAAGAGGCTATCTCCAGCAAGCGCTCGCAATTTCACGAGCGCGTCCCACGGCCCGTCCTCCCCCTGCAGCAGATGGGTGATCCGCCACACGGCGAGGCTGGCAAGCAGAAACCAATCGAACGCGCTCATAGCACCTCAAGGTTACGCCTTCTGAATACCAATCAGGATCGGGCCCTGATAGTACGGTCCGAAGACACCTTGGCCGTCAGTCACCCGGACGCTGGCGGACAGGTTGATGGAAAACGCGCAGAATGTTTCCGTATCGGCGAGCCAGTTGCCACTCACCGGCTGCACGTCTGCCGTGACCGCGTTGGGCGTTGGGCTGCCGTACGTCGGATCGTTTTCTGTTCCGATGAAGAAGGTGCAGGCAAACGGGTCGCCACCATATGTGTAACTTCCACTGATCTGCCCGCTACCCATCACCGACTGGATCGGGAAGTTACCGATGGTTCCCTTGTCCATGTACAGCTGATAGCTGTTCATGAAGCCTTCGTTCTCGTTGGAGCGGAAAGTAATCTCCAGCGGTGCATTCGGCGGATCGGCGGTGAACAGGGCGCAATTGCCCTGCGTGACCCAACCGCTGCTGGTCAGCATGCGGACAGTCGGCGAAATGTATTGGTCGATACCGCCGTAAGCGTAAGGCACGCTGATACCCGTGTTATCCAAGTAGAGCATGATACGGTCATCGGCCAGTTGATTTCCGCCGCCGTCGAACCCGATGATCCTGAACTCAACTGGGCCCGGCCCGCCGAGTGCCTGCTCGTACGTCTGACTGTTGATGACCGCTTTCACAAGCAACCAGCGGTACATCCAGCCGTCGGCCGGATCGGTTTCGATGTTGAAGTACGACGGTACGGAAATACGTGGCGTGCCATCAATTGTAAGGTTGCGGGGAGTTGGGCCGACCGACTGCTGTACCCAATAAACCGGCGCAAGCGCTTCGTGATACGGCGAGTAGTTGTCCTGAACAAATTTCGCATTCGAGTCCAGGTCGCCGGCTCGTTTGTACATGATCACGTAGCTCACGATCGCAGGATTGTCGAGACACGCATAGAAATACAGGCTGCCCGCCCATGCGGCACATTGCACCTGCGGCCCGAGACTACTGGAACTGGTGACCACACCCTCGCTGTCCAGCCAAGTATTCGAGGTATTGCGCGTGCCGCTCACCAGAGGACCTACGGTGATGTTGCCGATACTCTGGATGATCTGCCCCTGTGTGCAGGCTGGCCCCAGGTTCACCGAGCCCCATGGCACACAGATGTTGATCCTCTCCAGGTTGGGAATGTTCCAGTACGGAGCCGTCTCGTAAATCACATTGGAGCCGTCCAGCACCTGCACAATGACGTCGGGCATGATCTCCACCCAGACGTTCTCGCCGGGCGCGGTATCGAATTCGGCTTCATGGATGAATTCTGCCAACGTCACGGTGAAGCGGAAGATGTAATTCCCGTTGCGGTCGGTGAACGTACTCCCCAGCGGCCGTCGTGGCCCCGTGCCGGTATACGGCCCGCCAGCTAGTTCGTCCGGCGTGCGATCGTACTCCTGGAAGTTCAGCAAATACTGCGGCATCGGGCCGGTCGTGCAGTCGGACAGTCTCCGAATCGTGGCCAACGACGCCGCACTGATCGACACGCTACTGGATACAGCGCCACTGGAGACACTGCTGGCTGTTGCGGCACTGGAAGCCGACGACGCTCCCCTGCGCAACGCCACTCGTTTGGCGGCCGATGCGGGGGCGCTCTGTCCGGCCGCAGGCTGCGGCACCACCTGTGCCAGTTTTGGCGGCATTGCACTGGCTCCTTCCACAGGAATCACCATTGGGCGGAACAATCCCGGATCGGGTGGATTCGGGTTGGGCGGGAAGACACGAGCCGGATAGAGCTGTTGTAGCGCTGTACGCAGTGCGGGACGTTGCAGAGCATTCGCCAGGGCTACCTGGCTGTCGATCACGGCGTACCACGGGGGGTAGCAGGGGTTCCACCAGCATCCCCGGTACCAGCTCACGTTGCCGAATAACAGGAAGTCCTCGAAATCGGCATTCATCGAACAGGTCAAAACGACATCGTCGAAGACAGGGTCGTTCTGATCGTTGTTAGCCTGTATGTCGAATTTGTATTGGTTTCCGGATTTCGACGGAAAGGTGATTTGATCGAACAGGTTGATCCAGTTCGCCCCGGGCTTCTGCTGAACCGTGATCGACCACGCGTCGCCATCGACAAAAACGGGGGGCGTGCTGTTGTTGACAGCATAAGTGCCGTTCCCGGTGCTGGCGCCTGCTACGACAAATTGTTGTGGTGGTTCGAACGACTCAGACGACTTGACCGTGATCGTCCAAGCACCTTGCATTGGTATAGCCATGAGAGTCTCCTTGCTCCAGGGTGGCTTTGCACCAGACTGGACATCGTTGGGTAACTGAAAACGTTAGCGCTCCATATCGGACGGGCGAGATCTTGTGCGCTCGTCGGCGATATCAGGACCTTGCGAATCTGCCGTCGCTCCTTCCCGGACCAAAATGACTTCACAACGGGATGGAGTTCTGGATATTGGTCGCCGTCGTGAAGAGGGGGATCGTATTCACCGTTCCGCCTGTCGTCGTAAGGTTGGAAGAAGTTGCAGGATTCTTTTGAGCTGGCGTCTGCGCCAAGGTCAGTGAGGTCAGTGAAAGAACCAGCAGCCAGAATGCAGCCACCACGCGAGCTATTTGAATCATCATAGGAATCACTCCTTTCGGGAACTGAACCTGGGTTTCAGCGGTGTCCGAAATGCGTAATGTTGAGGTGAGCGGTTACAACTGGCAATTCTTGAATTCGTCGTACTTCTCAATAGTGTGTCGAGCACACGAAACGTTTCAGCGAAAATATGTGCACACCGGGGCGTGGGCAAGTTGACGACACTTACAGCTTCTGTTCTGAGACTAACTGTGCTGACGGCGGACAACCGAGCTCCATTTGGTGATCGGCATCAACGGAAGCCTCTACGGCACAACTTCGCTGGGAGGGACTTCGTAGGTGGGCGGTTCTGAGTGTAACGGAGATGTTTCGCCACTTATGTTGAAAGTGGCAGGCTGATACGAAGTTCCTTGCCTTTACGCTTGCTAAGCTTGACCCTGCATCGAAGTTCATTGAAGCAGCATTGTTTCGTGATAAAACGCAAGTAATACATCTGCTGCTTCGGAACAGGCGGAAGCGACCAGCGCCCTTCTTTGTCAGTCATCGTGCTTCGGACGGTTGTGTGCCAATCTGAAGTGACTTCAATAACCTGAACGTTCGCAAGAGGCGCATCGAAAGGAGCATCAACGACTCCGCCCAAAGTCTTAGTAAACTGCACGTTCCCAATCTCTGCTATCTCCACCCCGGCAAATGACGGTGCCAGTAGCAGCAAAGTGAGGCTGAGAATCAAGGCGGATCTACGGAAGAACCGCAAATTCAAGGGATTTCTCATCTCCAGAACTTTATGCCAGAGTCGCTCGTCCTTTCCAGTCAGCGACGGTAATTGTCGTTATCAGCGATTACGCTCAGAACCTCTGCCGGGGGATTCTGAGCGTAACGGCGATTTTGCGCCAATTAACTTTCCATCAATAGCGCAATTCGGTCCCCCCGCTATCGATTTACGGAATCACCTGGAACGCCCTATTGCTCGAAAGCGTGCCGCCGGGCGTTAGCACCCGGACCTTGCCGGTGGTGGCGCCAGCCGGTACGGTTGCCGTGATCAACGAACTCGACACCACAGTAAATGTAGCCGCCGTCCCGTTGAACGTGACACTGGTTGCGCCCGTCAGATCCGTTCCCAGAATCTCGACGCGCCTCCCCACTTGGCCGGAAGCGGGCAGTGTCTTCACAAACGGTCCCAGACCTACAGATAGGCTGAAGACCGCGCCGAAGCCGTGCGCCCCGCCAACATCAGTGGTGCCGTAGAAATTTCCATCGGTGCCTTGGCCGAGCCCCACGGGATCGGAGCCGTCCGGACAACCGCTCTGCAAACAAAAGCTGTAAAGCGTTGTCAGCGTGCCATCGTGGGCGAGCTTAAAGAGCTTGCCACCGTTGTTGGACCCGCCATTCACAGTTCCGTACAAGTTCCCATCGGTGCCCTGAACCACCCCCTCGGCGGGATCGAAGCCGTCCGGACAATTGGGCTGCGTACAAAAGTTGTAAAGCGTCGCCAGCGTGCCACCGAGAGTGATCCTGAAGATGGTGCCCGCGGCACCGTTGGCTCCGCCCGCGAACGTTGTTCCGTATAAGTTTCCATTGTTGGCCTGGACTAGCCCCGAAGGTTGTTCGCCGTCCAAACCGTGGAAGGTGTGCAGCGTGGTCAGCTTACCGGCTGCAGTGATTTTGAAAATGGTTCCCTTGCTGTGGGCCCCGCCGTTATTCGTCCCGTAGAAGTCCCCGTTGGTGGCCTGGACCAACCCCGTGCCGGGTTCTTCGCCGTCGTTGCAATTGACAACCACCACAGCGCAAAAGCTGTAAAGCGTCGTCAGCGTGCCGCTGGTGGTGATCTTGAAGACCGTGCCCTTCCCCCCCTGGTTGAGCCCGCCAAACACGGTCGTCCCGTAGAGGCTCCCGTCAGCGGCTTGAATCAGCGGTGCCTGCGGTATGCTGCCATCGGCGCAGTTGGTCTGGGAGCAGAAGTTGTACACCGTCGTCAGCTTGCCCTCGGGGGTGATCCTGAAGACTGTTCCGCACCCGCCGGTGAACTCCTGAAGGGAACAATTGCTGCCGGCCCCGCCAAGAGGCGTTGTTCCGTAGAAGTTTCCGTCGGTGGCTTGCACCAGTGAAGCGACGGGACTATCGCCGTCGGCGCAATTCGTGAGCGAGCAAAAGCTGTATATCGTGGTCAGTTCGCCCATTGGTGTAATCTTGAAGACCGTGCCGCAGCCAATGTTGCAAAACTGAGTATTGCTGTTGGCCCCGCCATAAGGTGCGGTTCCGTAGAAGTTCCCATCGGTGCCTTGGACCAGGCCCGACTCTGGGAATTCGCCGTCCGTGCAACCGCTCAGCGTACAAAAGCTGTACAGCGTGGTTACAGTCTGTGCTTGCGCCGACTTGGTCACAACAACCGCCGATATCACTACGACCGCTAAAGCCAGCGCGGTACTTACTGCTGGCCGACTCATCCTCGAAATCCAATTCCGACGTTCTGGTGAACTCGCCATGATTGCCATCCTTACTTGACTTGACTTACTTACTTGACTGCCGCCTATGCTACCCTCTACGGCACAAGAGTGTAAGTGGACTTTCGACTCTATCTCAGGAGACTGCGAACCCAAGATATGACAAGTTTGTCACACGTTCGCCGAGGCTATTGTGAAAGTACACTCGAACTCTTGACGTATTCTTCGACTAGCACGCCCCGGTGCGCTAAGATCAGGCAAGCAGTTTCCCCTTCGCGATGTGAACGGCAAATCCATCCAAGACTGCGGGGGTTTCTGTTCTCGTTCACGCAACTCCTGCCGCGACTGCTTCTCGTTTTGCCGGCAAAAGCGCTAACAGCACGCCTCCGATCACAAGGAATAGGATCACATCAGTAAAGTTCCTGTGGACGCCGTGATCCCAGGCTTGCACGGTTTGAATCGCCATCACCGTGCCATGGGAGATGTTCCACCAGGCTGCTAGAGCAATCATCGAGCGATGCTCAGATGGTCTCCTTGCGGCCAAGAGTAGAAAGACCCCGACCGGAATAAAGAAACTCAGAAACATCGGCTCGGTCTCGTTCTTCTGCACCAAAAGCCAGCTGGCATGCCGCAGATCCATATATAGAAAATAGATAATCGCCAGATTCACCAGACCCACGATCACCAGGACGATCTGCGTTAGGCGTTTTCTTTTCACATTGACCTCCATGTGAGCGAACCTATTGCGAGGACGGGCCGGGGGGCTACGCAGAGGATTCACAAACTAGCACACCGGGAATCAAAAACAAAATCTGCAATGATGCTGGTGATCCGTCGCTGGAGGTACTCAAACCACAATCGCTGACGAAATCAAGACGACAGCGCTCATCGAGGCGATGACGAGTACCAGGCGAACTATGGCCAAGTAGGGATGGAAAAGGCGACAATGCTGGGGAAATTTCGTTGCACCCATCCGACCGTGTGATCTGCCATGTGCAGGTATGCCTTTGCTCCTTCTGTGTCGTCGATTGATCGAGCCTTCGCCACAAAGGAATCGATCGCGCCCGCTTCAACCGGAACATACAGGGAAGCAGATTGAGGCTCCCCGGGTCCCTTACAACCGTCAGCCCTGAGTCGGACGAGCACGACAGCATGTCCCACGGAATCTACACACCGGAAGCTCATCGCGATGCCGCCTCCTGCAAAGTTCGGTTCAGAAGCTCCGAGCTGGACATCGCGAGCGTCCGTGGTGTTCGACGGGAATCCACACAGCGCTTCGGCAGTCTTTAGCAGATCATCGTGAGCCAAGTACATCTTGGTCACGCCGCGAAACGGTCCGTTTGAACACGTGACTTGGTACTCAATCACATCTTGATCGAACCAAACGACCTCGAACTCTATTCCCCGCATGATTGCAAATTGTATTGGATGGACGTCAAGATCGTGCCGTCGCGCTCACCCTTTCCTGAAACCTGAAAGTCACTGAAGTTGAAGCCCTCACACTTGCCTTTGGGAGTTATCCACAGTGCCATGTGACATCTGACCTTGTCTTCCACAGAGGACTTGTCGCATGATTCGCGAACGCGTCAGCGTGGCTGTTGCCGGCCAGGGCGAGACAAGCTCTTTGAAATCAATATTTTGCCCGTAACTGACTGAGCCCCATAGATTATTTCCGAATTTCCCGCTAACTCTATGATTCCAGAGATTCGAGGGGGAGGGGGGGTGGGGGTTACCAAACAGTAATATCGTTCCAAAATGGAACTCAAAGCCGTGTCCGTCGCACCCCACCTCAGATCCGACAATCGCCCGATGGCCCAATCACTCAATGACCCAATGTCTCAATGTCTCAATGACTAAATGTCTAAATGATTAAATGCCCTAAATGACTAAATGCCTCCGCCTTTCGTCACCTCGTCCCCCTGAAACACCGATGTTACCTTTCCTGTAGTAATCCCTCCCCAAAATAGCTCTGTTTCGGAGACCCCTGATGCGCTGCACTTTTGTTGTAAAGTCATGCGCCGTTCTGGCTGTCGGTTTGTCCCTCGCTGCGCCGGTTTTCGCGCACCACGTGAAGAGTCAGACGACCGAGATGCCGATCACAACTGCCTCGGCCAAGGCCCGCGAACTTTACGTCAAGGGCATGGAAGATTACGAGAATCTTTATCTCGAGCGCTGCAACGAGGACTGGCGCGCAGCGGTGAAAGAAGATCCCAATCTCGCGGTCGCTTGGGCCTGGATCGCTTTCAATAGCGGCGATCCGCAGGAAATCAGCGCCGCCCGCGCGAAGGCCAAAGAACTCGCGCCTAAGATGTCTCCTGGCGAGCAGTTGATGGTCGCATGGGTCGCAAAAGTCCAGGAAGGCGACTTCCTCGGCGGAATCACCGCGATGAACGACATGCTGGAGATGTATCCCCGCGACAAGCACCTGCTCTATCTCGCGGGCAACTGGCTCATGGGAGAAAACGGCGACGATCAGGCGTTGCGCATGATGGAGAAGGCGCTCGCCATCGATAAGAACTTCCCCGCCGCGCTCAACGACCTCGCTTACGTCGAAGCTCGCCATCGCCACTTCGACAAGGCTTTCGTCGCGATGGACCGCTACGTCGCGCTGCTACCCAAGGAACCGAATCCGCAGGATTCCTTCGGCGAACTCAAGCGCATGGCCGGAGACTTTGACAGCGCGCTGGCGCATTATCGCGCCGCGCTCAAGATGGACCCTGATTTCGTCAGCTCGCAGATCGGAATCGCCGACACTTACGCTCTCATGGGCAATCAGGAGCAAGCCCGCGAGGAATACGACAAGGCCATCCGCTTCGCCCACAACGAGTCCGACCGCCTGAGCTACGAAATGCAGAAGGCGATGACCTACGTTCGCGATGGCAATTACGCCGAAGCCGATAAGAACTTCCTCGACATCGCGACGACAGCCCATGACAAGGAGCACGACCTGCAGGAAGCGCAGGCGCTGCGCCATATGGCCGAGTATCAAGCCGATGACAACGTGGCCCTGAAGCACCTGAAGCTGGCCGAAGAATCGCTGGGCCATCGCTCGACCGTTTCGCCGTCGGACCACGACGAAGAACTCTCGCGCATTCTGCGCAATCGTGTCGTACACGCTTCCCGCGCGGGCAACACATCTCTGGCCGACAAATCCCTGCAGCAACTCGAAGCCATGGCCAACGGCAGCCGCAACCGTGTCATCCAGAGCTCCTATCAGGGAGCCGCTGGAACGTTGCTGATGGACCAGAAGAAGTATCAGGACGCCGTCGCGCATCTCGAAGAGGATCAGGACAATCCATTCACTATGGAGTTGCTCGTCCAGGCCTACTACGAGACGGACCAGGTCGACAAGCTGCACGAAATCGAAACCAAGCTGCGCGGAACCAACGTGCCGACCATGGAGCAGGCTCTGGTCGTGCCCGCGGCTCGCGCCAAGCGCCCCGTTATCTAATCACCCCCTCGTTCCATTCTGGGCTCCCGCACCAACGGGAGCCCGGAATCCCCGTTCCCAACAGCAGCTTTTGGTGTAGATTAAGTGGGCACTTTGGGCCTCCCATGAAAGCCGACACCGAGCGCCGCGCGGGAACTCGCATCAAGACTCGCGTCGACACGCGCGTTCGCACCGCCGGGGGCAAGGACCACACCGCCCAGACCCGCGACGTCAGCGCCAATGGTGTCTTTATGTACACCAACTCCAAGATGGAGAAGGGCACCGAAGTTGAGCTAGTTCTAATCCTCCCACCCGAATTGACCTCCGGAGAGAAGTGCTGGGTCTGCTGCCAGGCGACGGTGGTCCGGGTCGAGGAAAAGGGATCCAACTACGGGGTGGCCGCCCAGATCCGCCGCATGGACATCCTCCCCGAAGTCGCCGTCTGACGGATCATTGGCCATTCCACCCCGGGGGGTAGGCCAAGCCCAAATCCGAACCGTCCACCCCATTTTTTCCCAGACCAGCGCACCTCGGCGGGGTTATTGCCGATAATTCTCTGCTATGCTGTGAAAAAAGGCTTCCCATTGCATCGGGCGCGGTGCAATAATGGCGGCCCTAGAATTGCTCTGGCCAAATCAGAAAGCTCAGGCGGGCCCAGTTATGTTGATAGAGAAACTGGCGGCCGGGGTGGTGCGAGTGCAGACTCCCCTCGGTCCGCGTTATGTAATGCCGTCTTTCTTACAGCGGCTTTACTTGTTGTGGATGTTCCGCAATTTTCCCATTCTTCCTCATGCAGTGTTGAGTACACGGCAGCAGCGAATGATCGATCGCATGTGCATCGAGAGTGTTGCTTCGTTCGCGTTTGCGGATGGGTTAGACGAACTGCCGGTCATCGGGACGATCGAACATCGACCACCTGTTGGATCGCAAACCAAGCCTCCGCGCCGCTCTCGTGAGAGCGAAAGCAGTCTAGCTGCGGAAGCTCGGCAGCGCCCTTAGGTTCACGGTGGGAGATTCGCGTTTATCCGATTTTCCCGGTTAGCAGAAGCGGGCGTAAGCGTGCCCATACACTGCTGCAGGTCACAACTCAGTTGTGTTGTGGCGAGGATTCATTGCTCTGAGGCGCCGCATCCTTTGCGGGCGGAGCGGTACTATTTTGCTCGTCTTCCCCTGGAGCCGGAGCGCTTGCAGCACCGCCGCGAGCGCCGCAACCGCCGCCGGGGCGCTCGAACCACTCAACATTGGTCCGCTCTCCGCGACGTTGACGACATGCAACGAAGGATCTTCGCTGCGCTGGCGTGACCAACTCTTCCATTTTTTGATGCGCACTCACATGAATGCTCTCGAGCTGCTGACGCCTTTGCTCCACGTTTAGAGAGTCGTTTAAGCAGGCGTTCACGACCTCCAAGCGCGCATTTTCTGCGATGGACCGCAATTGCTCGAAAGTCGCCACGGACACGCCAGCCTGACGCAGGCAAGGCGGAATGCCTCCGCGGCGAGGCGCAGGTGGCGGAGGAGCCGAGTTGCCGGCCGGAGCATCCTGCGCCGAGACTGATGCTGCCAGCGCGATCGATGCGAATATCAACAAAAACTTCTTGAGCATGCCGAGCCTCCGGTTGCACAACCGACGGGAAGTGTTCAATGAGTATAGCTCAGTCGGAGAAAACCTTACCGCTGAGAACGCTGAGAAATTCCGCTGAGTTCGCCGAGGAAGAATTACTTTCGAGTGAGGGTTTGTTGTCGATCGAGGCTTAATGGCGTGGCCCATTTTCGCGGACGCTGAAGCGATTCGTCGTGCCATTGATTCGGTGAGCCGATTCGCTCAATCTCGCACCGAATCGCGCGACACAATTTATTGAGGTGTACAATTCCCCGCACTTGAGAAAATATCCATCAATTCCGGCTGTTCCAAAAGTTTCGGTGAATCGAAAAATGAGAAGAATCATTCCATCCTGGTTTCTACTGATCTTCTGCCTTGTCAGAGTGAGCGCAACGTTAGCGCAGCAAACGGAAACTCAGAAACCTCCAGCGAGCAAGAGGCAGGCCGCGGCGCAGACTCCCGAGAAGCCTGGCGAACCTGGCGCCAAGCCCCAACCTTCAGCCGAAGAGAAACCTGCGATTCGCGAAGTTGCCGGCGACAAAGATAAGGAAAAAGACAAAGAAGAACGCTACGACATGACGGAGATGCCGCCGGTCGTGACGCATCATCAGATCACCGTCGACGGGAAGGTGCTCAAGTACGCGGCGACCGCAGGAAGGTTACCGATCAAACGCGATGACGGCAAGACCGAAGCGCAGATGTTTTACGTTGCTTACACGCTCGATGGGCAAGACCCGGCGAAACGGCCGTTAACGTTTGCGTTCAATGGCGGTCCGGGCTCGGCATCGGTCTGGTTGCACATGGGCGCGCTCGGCCCACGCAGAGTCGTCTTGAAGCAGGACGGATTCATGCCACCGGCTCCATACCGGATCGAAGACAATCCCTACACGTTGCTCGACAAAAGTGATTTGGTATTGATCGATGCGATCGGCACGGGTTTCAGCCGCGCCGCCGATCAAGAGATGTTCAAGAAATTCTGGGGCGTGAAAGGGGACATCGAGGCCTTCAGCGAATTCATACGCCTCTACATCAGCCGTAACGAGCGCTGGTCTTCTCCGCTTTACATCTTTGGTGAAAGCTACGGAACTACGCGCGCCGCGGGAATTGCGGGATACCTGGCCGATCGCGGCATTTCATTCAACGGAATCACGCTGCTGTCTACTGTTCTGAACTTCGAGACTCTCGAAGACAATCCGACGAACGATCAGCCGTACCCATTTCTAATCCCGACCTTCACGATGATTGCGGGCTATCATCACAAGCTTGGGCCCGATTTATCGCAGGACATGAATCGTGCCCGGCTGCAGGCTGAGCAATGGGCCTCGACCGAATATGAGCGCGCGCTGGATAAAGGAGACTCACTTACTCCACAGGAACGCCAGACCATCATCGATCAACTGGCGCACTTTACTGGATTGAGCAAGGAAGTCATCGACGAAGCTAACTTGCGTGTGAATGTCACGAAGTTCACGCACTATCTTTTGATTGACCAGAAGCTGCGCGTCGGGCGCCTTGACGGCCGCTACACAGGACCCGATCCGAACGGCTTGCTCGACACGCCGTTCTACGATCCCACGGGATCGGCGACACAGCCTCCATTCACTTCCGTGTTCAACAACTATCTCCGCACCGAACTCGGATACAAAGTCGACATGCCCTACAACGTGCGCGCGCCGCGCGGTGGGCCAGGGGGCGATACGTGGGATTGGGGCCCGGCCATCCAAGGATTTCCCGACACTGCTACGGCGATGCGGCAAGCGATTGTAAAGAACCCGTACTTGAAGATCCTGGTGATGGAGGGTTACTACGACCTGGCCACGCCATACTACGCGGCGAACTACACGGTCGACCACCTCAATATTCCGCAGAAGTACCGCGACAACATTTCCTTTGCAACATATGATGCCGGACACATGGTCTACCTGCCGATGGATGGCCTGAAGAAGATGAAGGCTGATCAAGCGGCGTTCATGGAAAAATCCGCGGGGCAGTAGTGAAGAGCGTTCTGTCTGGAGGACTCATGTCATACCGGAGCTCGTTCGGATTTGGAGTCGCCGTCATTCTGCTGAGCATGAGTGTGGGCGCACGTGCGCAGAACGCATGCGAGAAGCTCGCTGCACTGAAGATTCCAGACACAAGCATCACGCTTGCGCAGAGCGTGGAGGCTGGAACGTTCAACGGGCCTCCTGCGCATTTCAGCGGGATGGATCTTTCGGCGTTGTACAAGAGTCTGCCGGCTTTCTGCCGCGTAGTCGCAGAGGCCAAGCCGACCGCGGATTCTGATATCAAGCTCGAAGTGTGGCTGCCGGCTTCGGGATGGAACAGGAAGCTGCAAGGAATCGGGAACGGCGGATTCGCGGGGCTGATCGACAGCATGCAACTTGGTGTCGCGGTTAAGCATGGCTACGCCGCGACTGCGACGGACACCGGCCATGCCGGTTCCCCGATCGATGCGGCCTGGGCGTTGGGACATCCGGAGAAAGTCATCGACTTCGGTCATCGTGGCATTCACGAGATGACGCGTGTCGCGAAAGCTGTTGTGCAAGCGTATTACTCGAAGGCACCGCAGCGGTCGTATTTCGCGGGCTGCTCCGATGGAGGGCGTGAAGCCTTGATGGAGGCGCAACGCTATCCGGATGACTACGATGGAATTCTGGCTGGAGCTCCAGCCAACAACTGGACACCATTGCTCACGACAGCTGCGTATGACACGCAGGCGCTGACATCCGATCCGGCAAATTTCATTCCGCCAGCAAAGATTCCGACCATCGCCGCTGCGGTGAATGCGGCTTGCGATCAGCTGGATGGAGTACGCGATGGAATCTTGAATGATCCACGGCAGTGCCACTTCGATCCGGCAACGATTCAGTGCAAGGCGGAAGAGTCGGACAAATGTCTAACAGCCGCGCAGGTGGTCACGCTGAAGAAACTGTATACCGGGACGCCCGATTCATCGGGGCAGATCGTGTTCCCGGGTTACCTGCCCGGAGCAGAGGAAGGCGGAGGCGGCTGGGGGCTCTGGATCACTGGACCTGCACCGGCGAAAAGCCTGATGGCAGCGTTTGGAAGTGGGTTCTTTTCGGATTTCGTTTATGAGAAACCTGACTGGGATTTCAAGACCTTCAACGTCGACGCGGGATTGAAGGCAGCCACCGGAAAAACGGCGGAAGGGTTGAACGCAACTAACGCCGACCTGAAGGCTTTTAAAGCGCGGGGCGGAAAGTTGATCATCTATCACGGATGGAATGATCCGGTGATCAGCGCACTGAATACCGTGAACTATTACCAGAGCGTGATCAAGACGATGGGACAGAAAGATGCCGACTCGTTTCTGCGGCTTTATATGGCGCCCGGGGTGCAGCACTGCGGAGGCGGGCCTGGGCCGGATTCGTTTGGTGCTGTTGGCGACCTGAACTTTGACGATCCGACACACAGCGTTGATGCATCGCTTGAGAGGTGGGTCGAAAAAGGCAAAGCTCCGGGTGTGATCATTGCGTCGAAGTACGAAGGCCACGATCGCTCACAGGCGAAGATGACGCGGCCGTTTTGCCCGTATCCACAGGCGGCGAAGTACAAGGGGACGGGCGATACGAATGATGCGGGGAGCTTTGTTTGCGAGGTAGAAAAGCATTAATCAGTTTAGAAATCGGGATAGCCCAAGGCTCATGGCTTTGCTCAACTTCCCGTGGCAGTTGTTCTGGGCTAGGGATGCTTCGACTCCGCCGGAATGCCGCTTCGCTGCACTCCGGCTGCGCTCAGCGTGACATTGCTCTGAATGGGACAGAAGATGGGTCGCACGATTTCCTAGACCTCTGTAACGGACAAAGAAGCTACAGCTTAAGCACATCCATGCGTGGATTTTCGTAAACGTCATCCTCGCCCGGATAGCGCAATTCTTTTTCGAACTTTCCCGACTCTTTTGCCAAAGCCCAGAGCAGACTCTCGCCTGCGGGGAGAGTCTTGGGCTGTCGGTCATAGATCGCATCCTGATAGGCGTATTCCGCATCGACAATCGTCCATCCCTTGTTGCGAAACATCGCGATCAGATCGCCAAGGAAGAGGGCGTTCAACGCATTGTGGTGCAAAAGTACGGTGTGACGAACCGGAGTCAACATCAACCGCGAAGCTAGCGAATCGTAATACTGCGCTCGCTGCCAGATATGCTCCAGGTAGAAGTCACGGTAACCGGTTAGATCAGCGTGAGCGGTGCTGGCTTTCTTTGCCATTCGCGTGTCGATGGCCCAATCCGAAGCATCAATCGTGGCTCGTCCAATTCGGTAGCCATGTTCCTGCAGGAAAGAGCGCATGCCATCTCGTTTCTCGGCAGTGTCGCCTTCCTTGAAGAACGGATAGCGGAACATCCGTCTGAAGTTCCGATAACCTCGGATGAGAGGCTCGCTCTTTAATGCGTCCGATTCGAATTGAGCCAGGGTGACTCCGCCAGCATTGGAAGCATTTGGACTCTCGTTGAAATTCAGATGCGAGTACGAATGATTCCCGATGAGATGGCCGGCGCGATCCCATTCTGCGATGAGGTTTGCTCCATCGGCGCTATCGATGCGCTTTCCACAAACAAAAAGAACGGCCTTTATATTTTGCTTGGTCAGGATCGACAGCATTCGGTCGTTGACTTCTCGCCAAGTCAGGCCGCAGTCATCGTCAGTTTTTGGGTCGTCAAAGGTGAACGCGATTTCCGGGGAGGACTTGCTCAGGGCTTGAGCACGTCGTGTTGCACCCAGCACGCCTGCAGCTGCCGAATACTGTAGGAATTCCCTGCGATTCACTTTGCCTCACCGGCTGTATTGATTTTTCTTCTTGTCCGCGTGCCGCTCAATGCCGAGCTGAATGAGGCGATCGATAAGGTCCGCATATTCCAGGCCAGATGCCCCCCACAGCTTGGGATACATGCTGATTGCCGTGAAGCCGGGCATGGTATTGATCTCGTTCACATAGACTTTGCGGGTCTTGGGATCCATCAGGAAATCGACGCGCGCGAGGCCGGAGCAATCGACGGCTTTGAAGGCGCGAATCGCCAGTTCCTGTACCTTCTTCGTTTGCGATTTCGTCAGCTTCGCGGGAATGATCAGCTGCGAACCTTCGTCGAGATATTTGGCGTTGTAGTCGTAGAACTCTTTGATCGGAACGATCTCTCCTGGGATAGACGATACGGGCTCGTCGTTACCGAGCACCGAGCATTCGATCTCGCGAGCCTTGTCTTTATTTCCGCCGACTCCTTGCTCGATGACGATTTTGCGATCGAACTTCGCAGCCTCTTCGATGGCCGGGCCGAGTTCCTTCTTGTTATGAGCTTTGCTGATGCCCACCGATGAGCCGAGGTTCGCCGGCTTCACGAAGACTGGATACTTCAGCTTCCCGACCAGTTTTTCGACTCGCTTGCGATCTTTCTTCCAGTCGCTACGGAGAATCGTGACGTGCTTGACGATCGGAAGTCCGGTGGCGATAAACAGAGATTTCATGATGTCTTTGTCCATGCCCGCAGCGGAACCGAGAACTCCGGCGCCGACGTAAGGGATGTCAGCGAGTTCAAATAAGCCCTGGATCGTGCCGTCTTCACCGAAAGTCCCGTGGAGTACGGGAAAGATGACGTCGACGTTGATGGCGCGGTCGGAGGCTCGGCGCATCGGTGATGCGTCTGTTTGAAATGGCATAAGCCCCGTCTGACGGTGGATGGGCTCGGGCGGCACCACGACGGCTTCACCGCGGGCGAGTACTGCGGCTGGTTGCGTCAATTCTGGGTCGCCTGCTCGAAGCTGCCGAGGTTCGAGAACAAGCTTGCCGGTCAACAGGTTCTCGGCACGCTCGGCGGTGAGCCAGCGCCCGTCTTTGGTGATGCCGATAGGCACGACCTCGTATTTTTCTTTATCGATTGCGTTGAGAACCGATGCAGCGGAGAGAAGCGAAACCTCGTGCTCCCCGCTGCGTCCACCGAATAGGATGCCGACCCGAAGCTTTTCCATGACCTTTCAGTGTGGACGTGGACCGAGGACGGCGTCAATCGCACCTTGATGACAAACCGGATTCGGTACTTACTGAGTAGAACATCCGCTCCTTCTTTGCCGAACGTAAGTAGTCAAAGCGGAAGAACAAAAGCGGGACCGCCAACATCAGGTCGAACGAGCTGAGGACCGTGCGGATCGCGCGGCTAACAGGGCGGCCAACGCGATGACCGGGTTTGTGATGGGTGCTGTGTTCGGCGCGTTACTCTTCTAGACAGCCTCTCCCTGCGCGCAAGGAATCCGTTTAGATCCGTGCGAATCCGTGGCTAGAGAATTTTCTTTCCAAACGCCGAAAGCGCCAATTCAACTGCCAGGTCCGCAGTCTGGTTGTGCTCATCGATGACGGGGTTCACTTCGACGATTTCGAAGCTGAGCATGCGACCGTGGTCGGCGATGATTTCCATGGCAAGGTGGGCTTCGCGGTAGGTTGCGCCGCCGCGCACAGGCGTACCCACGCCCGGTGCATCTTCAGGGTCAACCCAATCCATGTCGAGCGAAATGTGATAGCCGGCGGTGCCGCGTCCGGCAATGCGCAGAGCTTCTTCCATGACGGTGCGCATGCCGCGCTCGTCGATGTCGCGCATGGTGAAGACGCCGATACCGGCTTTGCGGACATTTTCCTTTTCGACTGCGTCAATATCGCGGACCCCGACCAGCACACAGTTCTCCGGCTTCACCTTGGGAGAGAAGTCATAGATGTTGGCAAGATCTCCGGGCCACAGTCCCATCAGCGCGGCGAGCGGCATGCCGTGGACGTTGCCGCTGGGTGAAGAATCGGGGGTGTTGATGTCAGTGTGGGCGTCGATCCATATGAGACCGATGCGTTGATTCTGGCGATGGTAGAACTCGGCGACCCCGGAGACCGTGCCCGCAGCCATGGAGTGATCTCCACCGAGACACAGGGGAACTTTTCCAGCCTCGAGCGTCTTCAGAACCAGTTCGGCGTGCTTGGTGCAGGTCGCCGTGATTTCTTTGAGGTACTTGGCGTTCGCCGCGCCTTCCTTCTTCTGCTCAGGAATGGCGACAGCGACGTTGCCACCATCTTCGACCTCGTGCCCCAAGGCTTCGAGGCGGGCTTCAAGTCCGGCCACGCGCACGGCCGAAGGACCCATGTCAACGCCACGGCGCGACTGACCCAGATCGAGAGGAACACCGATGACGCGGATTTTACGGCCAGAAACGATTGTTGACGGGGCGGAGGTCATAGCGATCTAGTCATTTAATCATTTAAGCATTTAGTCAATAGTCTCTCACCCTAACACCATTTTCAGATCGACGATTTTCAATGGCTAAATGACTAAATGTTTAAATGACTAAATTGATTCATGGGTAGAGCCTGTACAGCATTCTCGGGAACGGAATGGTTTCGCGGACGTGCTCGAGGCCGCAGATCCATGCGACGGCGCGTTCGATTCCCATGCCGAATCCCCCGTGGGGCACGCTGCCAAATTTGCGCAGGTCGAGATACCACTTGAACGCTTCTTCTGGAAGACCGTGCTCGTGGATGCGCTGCAAGAGCAACTCGTGCGATGCCATACGCTGCGAACCGCCGATGATTTCTCCGTAGCCTTCGGGAGCGAGCACGTCCACGCAGAGCGCCAACTCCGGACGCTGCGGATCCGGCTCCATGTAGAACGCCTTCACCTTCGCTGGATAGCGATGCACCATCACCGGCTTGTCGAATTGCGCCGAAAGATAGGTCTCATCGGGCGAGCCGAGGTCGCCGCCCCACTCGAAGTTTGATTCCAGCGCTCCCTTGGCATGACCTTCCTGCAGATTCTTGACGGCATCGTCATAGCTGATGCGTGGAAATGGAGGCTCAATTTTCTCGAGCTTCGAAATGTCACGTCCGATGGTTTGAAGATCGACGCGTCGGCGCTCAAGGCAGCGCTTCACGATGAAGCTGATGAGCCCTTCGGCGAGTTCCATCACGTCGTCGAGCTGGGCGTAGGCGACTTCGGGCTCGACCATCCAGAACTCGGTCAGATGGCGGCGAGTCTTTGATTTTTCCGCGCGGAAGGTCGGTCCGAAAGAATAGACCTTGCCCAGCGCCATCGCAGTTGCCTCGACATAGAGTTGGCCGGATTGCGTCAGAAAAGCCTGCTCGTCGAAGTAGTCGACAGGAAAAAGAGTGGTGGTGCCTTCACATGCCGCCGGCGTGATGATCGGCGGATCGGTCAAAGTGAATCCGCGGTCATCGAAGAAATCGCGCGCTGCTTTGATGATCTCGGCTCGGACCCGAAGAATCGCTGCCTGCCGCTGTGAGCGTACCCAAAGATGGCGGTGCTCCATCAGGAAATCGGTGCCGTGCTCTTTGGGAGTAATCGGATACGGGGTCGACTCGGGCACGCGCTGTACCACTTGCACGTTGGCGACATCAAGTTCATAGCCACCGGGTGCGCGCTTATCGGCGCGAACTTTGCCTTCTACGATGACGCTCGATTCCTGTGTCAAGGTCTTTACGGCGTCGAAGACTTCCGGCGTAACGGCGTTCTTGGGAACGACGCCCTGAATGATTCCTGATCCGTCGCGGAACTGCGGGAACAACAGCTTTCCGCTCTCGCGCAGGTTATAAAGCCATCCGCGGACGGTAACGGTCTGGCCTTCGTGCTTGCCGATCTCTGCGATGGTCGTAACGGGTGATGGCATATGAAGTCAGGTTTCAAAGTTTCAATGTTTCAAGGAAAAACACACCTGGTCAGCCGATCGAACTACTTTGAAACTCTGAAACCTTGAAACTTTGAAACTTGTTTAGTTTGCTTCCAGCTTGTCGAATGTCTCGGCCAGTTTCTCGAGAGGATTCACTTTCTCGTCCTCCCCAAGCTCCAGTAGCAGCGGAGGCTTCTGTGGGGCGGAGCGCAACAACTCGATCGCTTCCTTCCAGTTGATGTTTCCCTGCCCTGGCCACAAGTGCGAGTCTTTCAACCTGTCGTTGTCGTGCACGTGCGTGGAACGAATATGGGGACGCAGGATTTCAAAAGCCTCGCTTACCGAACCCATCATGTTCGCATGGCCAAAATCGAAGCACACCCCGACGTCATCAAAATGCGCGTTGCGGATCATTTCGACCAGGCGGTCCGGCATGGAAAGTTCGTTGGGAATGTTTTCCAGCAGAATGCTTACACCGAGCGGCTTAGCGAAGGCACGCAGGTGCTCGATCGAAGTCATCGCGGCCTCAAATTTCTTCTCGCTGAAGCTCTCATTCGGAGTGCCCAGATGCTGCACCAGAAAGCGGAACGGAATCTGCTCGGCGATTTCGAGCGCGCGCTTGATCTCGTCCATGGCCTCGACCCGGGTCGCGCGGTCGATTGAAGAAACATTGACGGGCGGAGCTCCAGCGCGTCCCCACTCGTAGTCCGCATAAAGAGGAGAGTGCACCGAATTCAGCGGCACACCACTACCGCGGAACCAATCGGCGATCTCCTTCACATGTTGTTTGCGGTTGGCGTAGTCGAGATGCTGCCGGGCAGCGAAAATCTCGACCGTTTGTACGCCCGTGCGCACGAGGCTGTCCAGAATGCCCGGGTGCAGGCGTTCCTTTACAAATAGGTAGGTTGAGACGGCTCTCTGCATGCGTATCCTGAAGGCTATTGCTGATTGTTGATTTCTGATTGCTAATTCAAAATCAGAAACCTCGTCCTGCTCAAGAATCAGAAATCAACAATCGGCAATCAACAATTGCCTTTCTAGTATCCCACGGCCTTCCCATTACTATTACGGCCGTCAGTGGCACCCAAGCGGATGCCGGTTTTCTCGTCGACCGCGATGCACTCAGCATCGCTCCAGTAGGGTGACCCGCCGTTCTTTTCCAGTCCGATTTGTACGCTGTATCCCATTTTCCGCAGGACATTCAGTGTATCTGGAAAGAACGATTTCTCAACGTTAACGACATCGGGCAACCACTGATTGTGAAAACGTGGAGCATTCACCGCCTCCTGCAAATTCAACTTGTAGTCGACGACCCCCATCAGCACATTCGCAACGGTCGTAATAATCTTCGAACTTCCTGGCGAGCCCAGCACCATGACAGTCTTTCCATCATGGACGACCATGGTCGGTGTCATCGAAGAAAGCGGACGCTTTCCCGGGCCGATCGCGTTGGCGTCACCCTGAATTAAACCGTCCGAGTTGGGAACGCCGGGCTTGGCGGAAAAGTCATCCATTTCGTCATTGAGCAGGAATCCGAGGCCATCGGCCGTCACACGGGACCCGAACCAGTCGTTGATGGTAGTCGTCACTGCCACAGCATTGCCTTCGGTGTCGATGATCGAATAGTGCGTGGTGTGATTCCCCTCGTGCGGAGCCACTGCTGGCGGATGCGACTCCGCATACTGCTCTAATTCGCTGAAAATGGCCGGCCGCTTCAGTTCTTTGCTCGATGATGCGTGCTCCGGATCGATCGACTCGCGCCAGGCCGCGGCATACTTCTTATCCAGCAACTGGGCCACGGGGATTTTGGAAAAGTCCGGATCGCCCATGAATTCCGCACGATCAAAGAAGGCCCGCCGGAAGGCTTCCACTGTGAAATGGAGGGATTGAGCTGACCGGCTCCCCATCTGGCCGAGATCGTAGCCTTCGAGGATGTTTAGCGACTCGATCAGCACCGTTCCTCCCGACGACGGAGGAGGCGCACTGATGACTTCATATCCGCGATAGGTGCCACGCACCGGTTCGCGCTCTTTCACTTCGTAGTGCGCAAGATCGTCGGCGGTAATCAGACCACTGCCCTTTTGCATGGCCGCGGCGATTTCCTGGGCGAGAGAGCCGTGGTAGAAATCATCGGGATTGGCGGCAATGCGTTCCAGGGTTCGCGCAAGGTCGGGCTGGCGGAAAATTTCGCCGGGCTTGTAGTAATCCCCGTTGCGCTGAAAGACGCGGCGCGATTCGGGAAACTGCGCCAGATGCGAATCATGAAAATCGGCAGCCTCACCCCAAGTTAGCGCGAATCCATCGCGAGCCAACTTGATCGCCGGAGCCATCACCTGCTTCAGGGTCAGCTTGCCGTATTTTTTTTCGGCATAAGTCAGGCCCGCGACCGATCCGGGGACGGCGATGGCCTTGTAACCAATCTCGCTGGCACCCGGGATCACGTTGCCCTGGGGGTCGAGATACATGTTGCGAGTCGCGGCCGCTGGAGCCTTTTCCCGGTAGTCGAGAAAGTGAGTCTTGCCATCCGCCATGCGGATGAGCATGAATCCGCCACCGCCGATGTTTCCTGCTGGAGAATGGACAACGGCTAAGGCGAATCCGGTGGCGACGGCGGCGTCGACTGCATTCCCGCCCGCTTGCAAGATCTCGACGCCGACTTGCGACGCCAATTGATGAACCGTCACGACCATCGCGTGCTGTGCGTGTACTGGCTGCGTGGAGGCCTCGGCGCAGCGGCAGAACGAAGCAGCTAACAGAAACAAAATAAACAACTTATGCGGTGATCGCATATCTAATTGAGGAATCCCAAAAATCGAGGAGACTCTTGAGGCTAGCCGAGTAAGCAGGGAGAGTCAAATCCGCAAGAAACGTCCCATCGAATAGCCATCGCTAACCGGCTGCATAAACCCTTCGTCTGATATATTGCGCCACTAAAGAAGGAGGACTTAGTGCCATGGATATTCATGGAGTGACTCCGTTGCTGCAGGTCTTCGATATGCCCACGGCGATCCGGTTCTACCGCGATGTGCTGGGCTTCCAGATTGTGGGAACATCCGAACCCGGAGACGATTGCAACTGGGCATGGCTCAAGCTGAACGGTGCGGAGGTCATGCTCAACACTGCATACGAGAAAGAGCATCGCCCGGCTGGTCCTGACCCGACGCGAGTTGCCTCCCACGAGGACACTTGCCTGTTTTTCGGCTGCAAGGATCTCGATGCCGCGTACCATCACCTGCGATCGCATGGCGTGAACCTGAACGAACCGAAAGTGGCGCCCTACGGGATGAAGCAATTGTGGTTCTCCGATCCCGACGGCTATGGACTGTGTTTCCAGTGGCCTGCGAAAAAGGAAAATAAGGATCGTTGGGCAGAGGAGTACGGACTCGAACCGAAAACATTGGCCTAAGTTCTCGCTCCTCGTGAATCGTTACGGCTTCACCTTCTGCGGCCTTCCAGCAGCCCCACGAGGCGATGCCTCACGCCCGGCCACTCCGATGCAATGATGGAGTAGCGCACTGAGTCGCGAGGAATGAAGTCGGCAGCCATGCGATGCGACCGAAGTATGCCTTCGAATTTCCCGCCGATACGCTCCAGCGCTGTGCGGGAGCGAGTGTTTCGCGAATCCGTGTGAAAGCAGACGCGAAGCACACGCCAGACGTCGAAGGCGTGTTGCAGCATCAGCAGCTTCGCTTCAGTATTGACGCCGGTGCGAATCGTGGACCTTGCCAGCCATGTGTAGCCGATCTCGCAGGCGTCAGGCGTGGTCCGGCCATGCGAGGAATGGCTTGGCGGCCACGCCCACCGTTCGATGTTCCAGAAACGTGTCGATCCGATAACGGTTCCATCGCCCGCACGGATGATCGCAAACGGAACTGCGGTGCCAGCATCCTGCCAAGCGAGCGCGGCCTTCACGTATTCACTCGCCTGCGCCTTTCCCTGCGGCACGGGACTCCAGCGATACAGAGCCACATCTTCGGCGGCGGCAGACACAATTCCATCGACGTGACTGTGGCTCAGTGGTTCGAGACGAATTTGCTGCCCCTGCAGTGTGATCGGGTCCTCAGGCATTCCTCTAATATGCAGTTTCGGCAAGCTTGATCGCAATGGCAGCGACGCGGCAATCTAGCACGGGAGGGCATGCTGCCGGATGGACGTCGTTTCACCGAGGGATCTCACGACCTTGATGCAAGCTACGCGCGAGATCGTTCGCTCCGCCTGAAAAGCGGCTGCGCTCACGATGACGCCACTTATCGATCCACCCTACGCATCGAGTTGCTTGATCACCGTTACCTTGCTGTACGCAACGCGGAAGCCTAGCCTTTCTGCATTCCGCTGCGACGTCGTCCCGCCTTGGGTCACTACGACGGCATACTCAGATCCGGCCACCATTGCCGCTTGCATGCGGGCACGCAATAACGCAGTCTGAAGGCCTCGTCCTCGGAATTCGGACAGCGTGCCTGCACCACAGAGGGCAAAGACTCTGTGCTCCGGGATTACCAGGCCAGTACCGCAAGCAACCGGTTTGCCCTCGATCGTGGCGACGAATGGCCGTGCGTTCTCCATCTGATATAGAGGCGCGATCAGACCGCGAAAGGCCTCCGGTGCGCCATCGGGGAAGAACGCGCCCTCGACAATGGATCCAGTGATATCGGCTTCGCTATGATGCGACGGCCTGATCTCGCAGTGCGCTGGAGGATCGGGAAAAGTCTCCTCAGAATCCAGCTTCCGATAGAGGACATTGTTCAATTCCGCGATCGCATACCCTCGTTCTTTGAACATCTCGAATACTTCCGGGGAATGCAGTGGAGTCAGGTCAACCTGCGACGGAGCTTTGTGGTTGCGGTAGAAATCTTCGATGCGCTCTACATCATCTTTCGTCAACGGGCGGTCGAGACCACATCCGGTGGCACGGCCGATCGGAGAGCCAAGTCCGGCAAAGATCATGTGACCGCCGCAAATCTGTTCTTCTGCTGCGCCGATTTCCGGGCGGGATTTCTGAAATACACGAGCGTAGTACACCTGTGGCATCTCCTCGCACGACTCGAGACGGCGCGCGACTGCCTTATCGACGAATTCCATTGAAATGTCCTCTCTAGATTGGGACAGCGTCAAATGCGGGAGCGGAGTGCAGACACTAGTGCGCAAACCTGCTCAGGAATATCAATGGCCCGGTTTAAAGGACGGCGGTCATAGGCAGGTCGACAGACTAACGGAAAAGCTTATTGCTTTGCAACAATTTCGAAGCTGAGCGTGGCTCAGTTCATCATCGATCTTCGGAAGTCTCTAGGCTATCGCGGTCGTTTTTTTACCGCCGAGTTCGCTGAGAAAGGCCGCTGAGATCGCGAAGTGACGCCGCAGCAGAGCTGAGGTCTGAAGGCTGAGGGCAGGCCTTACACCTGCTGCCTTGCCTCTCCCAGCGAAACTTTCACATCCATCTTCGTCTTACCGCGATAGATCGTGATCTTCACAGTGTCGCCGGCACGATGATTGTTCATCATTTGGCTGAGATCGTCCTGATCCTCAATCTTCTGATCGTCGATGGCAACGATCAGATCGCCGCCCAGCATAATCGGCATATTCCCTAAATACGCACGCTCGGTTCCAGCCTTCAATCCGGCCTGATCCGCGGAACCGCCGGATACGACGCCGACGATCAGTAATCCGTAGTCGACTGGCAGGCCTATTTCGTCCGCCAGTTCGGCGCTGATTGGAATCGTACGTACACCCAGCGCCGGGCGGCGTACACGACCCAGCGTCATCAAATCATTGAGTACGGCCTTCGCGGTGTTGATCGGGATGGCAAACCCGATACCCGCGTTCTGCCCGACGCTCGATAAAATCATCGTGTTGATGCCAATCACTTCTCCGTGCCAGTTCATCAAGGGGCCGCCAGAGTTGCCGGGATTGATGGCCGCGTCCGTCTGAATGGCTTCATCAATCATTGCACCATTCGGTTCTCGCACCGGACGGATGGAGCTCACGATGCCGCGCGTCATGGTTCCGGACAAGCCGAACGGATTCCCGATCGCATAGACTTTCTGTCCCACCTGCAGGTTGTGCGAGTCACCCAGAACCGCAGGAACGAGATCGGAGGCCTTAATCTGAATCACCGCCAAATCGTGTGGCGGGTCGGTACCCACGACGGTCGCCTTGAACTTCTTGCGATTGTGCAGCGTTACTTCGACCTGCCGCGCATCGGCCACCACGTGGTAATTGGTAAGAATGTGTCCTTCTTTGTCGATGACAAAACCCGAGCCCTGCCCTTCCTGCGGCACCAACCCGTAGAAGAAGTCGAACGTCATAGCGCGCGAGGTGACGTTCACGACGGACGGGATATTCCGCTTATACACCGAGATATTGTTTTGTTCTTCGCCGTCGAGCGATTCTCCGGGCGCGGCTTCGGTGATTTCCACCTGATCCGGGCGCGAAAGCCAGTTTGACGGGTGCAGCTCGCCCGTAGGATTCGAGCGCCATGTTGTGAAGTAAAAGAATGCCCCCGCAAGGGCAACGGCAAAGATCAAAGGACGCACAAATTTCATACTCGATCACCCACTTCCGGTCTCAAGGCACGAAGATAATTACGGTTTTGGGGAGAAGAAAGGTCCCTCTTAATTTTAAACAATTGCCGACAAGCCGAACACCTGTCCAGACCAACAGACCGACTCTTCAGGCGTCAGCGCGAAGCTTCTCCCAGACGGCCTTTACCTGTTGGCGCGTATGGTTGAGCGAGCCCGAGTTGTCAATCACGTAGTTGGCAACTTTGACTTTCTCCTCATCGGGCAGTTGGGCTGCCATGCGGCGAGCCACTTCTTTCCGCGCCGATTCAAGGTCGATCTTCTGGCGTGCTGCGAAGCGCTCCGCCCGCTGCTCCGCATTGCAGGTAACGACCACCATCCGGTCAAAGCTCCTCGCGGCGCCAGCTTCGAGGAGCAACGCGGCTTCCACAATCGCAACTCCATGCGGGTTTTGCTGGCCGATCGCGTGCATCCATTCCTCCTGACTGCGGATTACCGCCGGGTGCACGATGCGGTTCAATTCATCGATCCGCGAGCTGCGCCGACCTTCAGCAGCATCTGCCGGGCCAAAGGCGGCTTCAGCCAGCTTGGCGCGATTCACGCTCCCATCGGGATTCAGGATACTGCGGCCAAAATGCCGGACGACCTCGTTATAGACCGCTTCTCCGGGTTGCATCAGCGAATGCGCAATTCGGTCCGCCTGGACCAGGTGCGCTCCCAACCCAACGAACATTTCCCCTACGACCGATTTCCCAGCGGCAATGCCGCCGGTAAGGCCGACTTTCAGCATTCCCTCTCCCTGGACAACAACAAAAACATTTTCACCACAGAGGCCGCAGAGTACGCCGAGGAACTGCTATGAAAAGCCCTTTTCGACGACCAGTGCTGTCTCGGCGATGCAGTATTTACGCTTTCGTCAATTCTGGCACACGGCTTCCGCGCCGCATTTTGGCCGCTTTGAGCGTATTGAACATCAGCATTGCAATCGTGAGCGGACCAACGCCTCCTGGGACCGGCGTCAGCGCTCCCGCAACGTCGGCGACTTCAGGATGCACGTCGCCGATTAAAGTCGACCCTTTCTTGCGGAACGTCTCTTCCCGCTTGGCATTCCCGGCGAAAAAATGCTGGAACTCTGCAGGATCAGTAACCGTGTTCATTCCGACGTCAATGACAGTCGCGCCGGGCTTCACGAAATCTCGCGTGATCATACCGGCGCGTCCGATGGCTGCCACGAGAATATCCGCGCGGCGACAGACGCCCGGCAGATCATGAGTCTTGGAATGACAGACCGTGACCGTGGCATTGGCATTAAGCAATAACATCGCGGCTGGCTTGCCCACAATATCGCTGCGGCCGACTACTACAGCCTCCCGTCCGGCAATGGGAATATTGGTGCGCCTCAAAATCTCAACCACACCGGCCGGAGTGCATGGCACCAGCCCCGGTCTCTGCGTGGAAAGAAAACCCACGTTCATGGGATGAAAGCCATCGACATCTTTTGCCGGATCGACTGCAAACAGCACTTTTTTCGAATCGACCTGGGGTGGTAGCGGCAATTGCACCAGAATCCCGTCGATCTCATCGCGGTGGTTCAGGTCATCGATCAGCGCGAGAAGCTCAGCAGTTGTTGCAGACTCCGGCGGCGTATGTTTCTCGCTGTAAAGCCCGACCTCTTCGCAGGCCTTTACCTTGCCGCGAACGTAAATCTCTGAAGCGGAGTTGTGTCCGACCAGGACGACAGCCAGACCAGGACGCAGGCCCGCAGCAGCCATTGCCTTTATTTCCGCAGCAACTTCGCTGCGGATCTCTTGCGCGATCTTAGTTCCATCCAGAATGACAGCAGACATGATGAGTTTCCGGCACCCAACCCTGGGTCCTGAATAAAATCTTACACTGCCGGGAATGGCTAAGGGATGCGGGTGGGAATTGTGCCATATTGGCGTATGGTAGCTCCTTGTTCCTATCCCTTGATTCCTGACTGACTTATAATTCCACCATGATTGCCAAGGATCTTCTGGAAATGCTGGTTTGCCCAGCCGACAAGCAGCCGCTCGAATATCGTCAGAATCCGGAGAGCCTGAAGTGCACGAAATGCCATCGCGTGTATCCGGTCAAAGATGACATTCCGATTATGCTGATCGACGAGGCTACGATCGAGTCCTAGCTTGGCTGATTGCTGACTCACGGGCGCCGGACCCCAGGCTGCCCGTTTACCACCACCCCTGCCCGATCTCAACCGCCGTTAAACCGACACTTTGTGTCAGTTTTGAGATTACTGGTAGGTACCAAGGGAACCATGCGAAGGGCCTTCCGGACTACAGAGTTGCCTGCAACCTCCGATATTTCCAAGAGTTATTGAATCCAAGACGAATTTTGATTCGTACTTTAGCCAGCAGCTCAGGTACGGCAATTGGATTGCATGCAACTTCAACAGGTGCCGATGAGTCTAATACGGCAAAGGTCGGAATCGGAGGTGATGACGGCCATGACGAACGAAAAGATGGTGACTAGCGTGGCAGGTAACGACAAAGACAGGTTCACGATGACGGAACTGGCAGCGCTCCGCAACGACCTGTTGCAGGGTGGCATGCTCGATTCCTACGAAGCGGCTGAACTGCTTCGCGTGTTCCTGATGGGCCGTGGCTACGGGGTTTCTCCCACGGCTGCGCTCGATGCGGCTGGCCGCGTCGAAATGGCCGGATGTGCGATCCCGGTTCTCCAGCATGAATTGGAGAATCTGGCGATGGTGATGTAGGGGCAAGTTTCAAGGTTTCTGGGGTTTCAAAGTTTCAAAGAACTGGTTGGGAGTTTGGAACTGAACTGCGGCAGAACTCCCGCTGCAGTGCGTTGAAAGACGCGAGCGGATTTAGACATCATCGGTTTGCCAGCTGAAGTAACCGGTAGACCGATCCACAAATGGGAAAGCCGGGCAAACCAGCCCGGCTTTTGTGGCTTTACATCCAGTTTCCGATCGCAGGCCCAAATCACGAACCCATTATTTTGTTTGCACGCTGCTAATTCGTTTTTTCACCGCGGGAATTCCTAGCAACGACCCCTGCTGCTCGACCGGGCCAAGAAAAACGTCGGCAGTGTCGACATCGAGCCAGAACAGTTGGTTTCCGTTAGCCTGATAGACAATGACGTTGTAATCGAACGTGTTCGAACCGACCGTCACCGCGAGCGGATTTGGCGTTGTGTTCGCTGACAGCATAGTTGAACGGCCTGGATGGTTGGTGTCGGGGAGTGGTGTACCAATGAACGTGTCCCCCTGCGTTCTTGTAGAAGACGCTAAGACTTCGAAGGGGTCGCTGATGAGGCCAGTCAGGTTCATCGTGCCTCCGGTGACGGTGCCCTGCGCGGCCATGTCCACCTCGCAGCAATATCCCCCGGTCAGATCGAAATATTGCCAGCCCGCCGCGTAGTTTCCATTAAAGCTAGCAGTGGATGTGTCCGTCTGGGGTGTAACGAATCCTGCTCCGCCCGCAAGTGTTGCATCCAAATCGAGCAATAACGCGCCGCCTCCTCCGCTCGAATTATTCGGGTCATTCAGATTCAGATTGGGATCCGTTAAATAGAGTCCCAACTGGCTCACGTTGCCCAACTGCCCCGTAGGGATCGTCATGGTGCCATAGCCGCTGGCGGCTACGGTGTAGGTGCCCGAGATCGCGGCAGCCGACGCTGAGGTGCTGTTACCGGGTTCATTGTCATCCGCAACGCCCGTCAACGTCGCCGACAAGGGATTCGAAGTATTCGTTGTGAACTGCCCCAGTACGCCAAACTTGTTGCTATGGGGATTGCCGAGAATCTTGAAAACTGAGGTTCCCAGCCCAGTGGTGCTGAACTTCGTGGGAATCGGGCCTTGTCCGAATGCCGAGCCAACGGCAGCAACCGTGGAATCGACATCGACGATACGCAGGGCTTCCGGTCCAACCTGATAGTAATTCAGAGTGAGTGGTGTTCCGCCAAGCTCAAGCCCGCTCATTTGCCCTCTCCCATAGGAGTCCACTGCGCCCAACTGAGCCGCGAATGCCGAATTCGTAGTCACGGTTCCGCCGAGGTTGGTATCGCTTGTGCCCGGCCAAATTGGATTCAGCAGGGTTCCCCCAAATGCAAACACACCTCCCAACGCAAACGGGACAGATGTGGCTCCGGAGATGGTGAAGGCGTAGCCATTGCTGGGAGCAGTCGACAAGTTTTGCACATCCAGACTTCCACTTGAAGTCGCCGTTCCGTCGAACTGCACGATGAGTGCGTGGTTCGCGTTGACGAATTGCACCCCAAATACCTCGGTTCCGAACACTCCGAGGTTGAGATTGGGCGTAGTAATAGTCAGCGTCCCCTGCCCCGTCGCATCTACGACCAGCGTTCCGCTACTGATTACATCCCCCGACGGTTGCGGCGACGTCAGTCCAGCACCGTCGTTGTAATCCTGCTCACCCCCGGTGACCAAGCCATTTTGGTCGACCGTTATCGCCCCCGCCAGAACATAAGAATTGATTCCTGCGGTTGTATTGATAGCTTCCTGCCCGCTCAGATAGAAGGCATAGCTGGTAAGCGTGACTCCCGATGCAGTGTTCGAAAGAATAAAGTTTGTCGGCGTTAACGCGCCACTAGTGGCCACAACGCTGTACGCTCCGGAAGTCGTGTTCGCCGTGAAGACTGACGACGTCGCATGTCCATTCACGTCGGTGGTATCCGTTTCTGTCGTGCCATTCGCGAAAGCACCGCTTGCGCCCGAGTTGGGCGCGGTGAAAGTCACCGATATCCCGCTGATCGGATTTCCGCGTTGGTCCACCACCGTAGCAGTCAGCGGATGGGCAAACGCTACGCCCACGGAGGCTCGCTGTGGTGTGCCTCCGGTGGCGAAAACTCCCGTCGGAGCGAGATTTGTGAGCGCAAAAGCAGCCTGCGTCGAATTGCTGGAGAGAGAGGCGCTCACCGAATAACTTCCCCCTGTCGCATCTGCCGCGAACGTCGACGACGTCGCGTGCCCATTGGAATCCGTAACATCGGACTCCGTCGTCGTTCCGTTGGAGAACGTGCCGCTCGCTCCTGACGACGGAGCCGTAAAGGTCACGGTTGCTCCGCTAACCGGGGCTCCCAAGTAAAACACTCCTGCTTCCAACTGCGTTGAGAACGGCGTGCCCACCTTCGCGGCCTGCTGCGACCCGTTAACAGAGACAATCGTCAATCCAGACGTCGAGAGATTCGTGAGGCTAAATGTGGCCGGAGCAGACGCTCCTGAGACAGTCGCGGACACGGAATAAGCCCCAGCCGTCGAATTGGCGGTAAACGTTGAGGAAGTCGCGATTCCGTTCGAATCTGTCGTGTCGCTCTCAGTGATCGATTTATTCGAGAATGTACCGCTGGCACTTGAAGCACTTGAAACCGGCGCCGTGAATGTCACCGAAACGCCACTCATCGGATTTCCGTTTTGTGTTACAACCGCCGACAGTGGAGTGGGGAACGCTGTGCCGACCAGCACACTCTGCAACGATCCGTTCGTTGCGTTCACTGCCACTACGGGAGCGGGATCATTCGTCACACTGAAGCCACTAACTGCGGAAACTCCCTGGACCGAGACGCCGACGACGTAACTTCCGGCGGTCGAATTCGCCGTGAACGTAGACGAAGTTGCGATTCCGTTGGAGGCGGTCGTATCGGTCTCGCTTGTCGAGCCACTGGCGAATGTTCCGCTGGCACCCGACGACGGCGCAGCAAAGGTAACCGTCACCCCACTCACAGGCGATCCCGCATTGGTCACGACAACCGAGAACTTCTGGCCAAACGCCGTGCCCACCACCGTATTCTGCTGCGATCCGTTGGCCAGCGATAACTTGAGGGACGACGAGGAAGAAGACGACGAATTGGAACCGCCGCAACCTGAGAGGATGCCTAGAGCCGTAAAGCAAGTGGCTAAGGCAAAAACACTGAATGCCTTGCCCGTGAACTGCGCCATCCGCTGGAGATTACAGGGGATTCCGAAAACCCCGGCTGGTTTACACACCAAACCGCTAAGCCTCATGAGCCTGGTCCTTGTTGGGTCAGATTCTGGTTTACGTCTAAGCTGGAACTCGGGGGGACGGCTAAGGAAAAAAACTGAGCAGCATTTTAGCAGTTGGAATCGGCTTCGTGGGCCAAATTCGGATCAGTCGAACCCTGATCCTTTGCCACAGCGGGAGTCTTCTTTCGATGTGAGGTAAGTTACTCGTAACGCAGGCTTTCCACCGGATCCATCTGCGACGCCCGGGAAGCGGGAACCGTCCCAAAAATGATTCCGACCACCGAAGACACCAGAATGGCGATGATCGCGGAGAGGCCGGAGATCGGCAGGCGGAAATCGGTGAAGAAGCGAACCGAATAAGGGATTGCCAAGCCGGCCACGATACCGGCGATGCCTCCGGTCACCGAAATCACGATGGCTTCGGCGAGGAACTGGAAACGGATCTCACGGTTTGTCGCCCCAATCGCTTTGCGAATGCCGATTTCGCGGATACGCGATGTGACGGTAGCCAGCATGATGTTCATGATGCCGATGCCACTGACCAGCAGCGTTACAAATGCCACCAGCATGAGCACCAGAGTTAGGGCATCGGCAATCTTCCCTGCAACAGAAAGAAGTTGCGTCAAATTCTGCACGCTATAGACGGACTCGGCACGGTGACGCGTTTGCAGCACGTGTTTGATATCTTCGGTGGCCGGGACGACATCTTGCGGGGTGGCGACAGAGAAATAAATCTGATAAACGGCGGTCGTCGGCGTGAAGAAACGGCTGACCGTATACGGAATCAGCATTGTGTCTTCCTGAATCTCCGACTGACCAAAGGTATCTACGCTCTCTTTGAACACACCCACGATCGTGAATGGAAGTCCGCCGCTTAATTTGATGACTTGTCCGACCGCGGGCTCGGTCGCGCCAAACAACTTTTCCGCAAGCTTCTCGGTAATCACTCCGACCTTATTGTGTGCAGCGGAATCCTGAGAGTCAAAAAATCGTCCGACAACCACCTTGAGGTTCCGCACGCGCATGTACTCGGGATCGACCCCGAGCACGAGAATGTCACTCTGCTTGCCGCCGCCAATACTGATGCGGTCGGTCAGGGCCACAGTCGGCGATGCGGCCACCACACTCGATACCCGCTCGCGTACCGCTTGCACGTCTTCCACTGTCATCGGATCCGGCGTGGAATCGATGCGCTGGGACCCGCCCTGATAGTCGGCGTAAATCATGTTGGTGCCGATCGATTGCAACTGGCGGAGGATGTACTGCTTCCCGGTGAGCCCGATGGTTGCGACGAGAATAACCGAGGCGGTGCCGACAGCCATGGCCAGAGCTGTCAGCGAAAACTGCAGCTTGTTGCTGCAGAAGGCATCGTAGGCGAAATTCAGCGTTTCGCCCAGACCGATTGTGAGGCGACTCGGGGTTGTGATCTCAGTAGAGGTCGCAGTAGCCATCTGGTTCTTAGATGTTAGACGGTGCTTGCAGGCACCGCCAACCGAGCGTCTTTTTTCGGGCTTCCAGCTATGGTCACTGCTGCAAGTATCACAATCAGCGGATCAACCGGGCGAAAATAGTAGGTCTCGGGATGCGAGAAATAATAGGCCAGCGGGAAAAAGAACATCACAATCGCGAACCGTATTCCTAGCGATGAATCTCGACGAAATACACGGCTCAATCCGATCAGGGCCAGGATTGTCATGGTCGTGTTGACAAAGATGTTGGGCGGATCGAGTGGCTCATCTTTCAGATACTCGCGCGAGAAACTCCAGTAGCCCGTCCACATGTACAGGATGCGGCGGCCAGTCATCCAGATATACCAGCCCGGATGGCTGCGAATAAAGACCTTCGCCTGCTGCATCTTGTGGTTCATGTAAGCGACTTCGCCGTCCCTCTCGTATTCGCTGAGTTCGGCATCGTTATGATTCAGATGCAGGCCGCTGTTAACCCAGCGAGTGGAGTATCCATTGTTGCCAATGTAAAGTTCCAGGCCGAAGCCCCCGCGCACTGGAATGAACTTGTGAAACAGGTCGTAATTCCGCACCAGCCACGGCGACATAATGGCTAGAGCACCGAGTGCACCTGCAATCAAGGGAACGGCCCATGACTGCTGGCGGCGATATCTCTGGTAAAGAGTCCAAAGGGCCAACAGTGGAACCACCGAAAGGACTACCGGTTCGGTGAGCGCGGCGAATCCGCCGAACAGACCAAACAATAGCCAGTCGCGTGCGCTTGGTGACTCTTCGAGACGCCACGCGAACCAGAAGAGCCAAACAAGTTGGAGCGTAACAAGGCACGTAGACCAGGCCCAGTCTGCACCGTAATAAATGCCGTATGGAGAAAAGACCCAAACCCAGCCCGCCCATTTGGCCACGCGATCACCGAATCCGCGGCGCGCAATCAGATACACCGGTACACAAGTGAGCGCTGAGAAGAGACTGTTCAGAGAAAGTGCGGCGAGCACCGATGTCTTCGTCTCGACACCAAAAACTTTGAAGATCCCCGCCAGAAGATACGCATAAACGGGTGGTAAGACTGCAGTGGGACCGGTATGGTTGGCAAAAACGTTCCCAAAGCCATGGCCGGAAACAATCGAGCGGGCAACGAGTCCGAAAGCCCAGTGCTCGAGGACGAAGGGGTCGGTCCAATCGGTGTAGACGAAGGGGATGACCGCCAGCCGAAGCGCTAGAGCGACAGCGACCATCAGGACGTAAGGCCGAATACGTTTTGTCGGATGAGATTCGTTCGACATGAGTCTGGAACAAAGCCACAGGTGCTAAAGCCCCGCGATCGTTGTGTGCGCTGATCGCGGCCCTTAAGGGCCGCTCTTCCACGGGCAGCGCAAACGTCCGTGGCTCACATCTCGTCACAACAAGCACTGAGATGCTAGATGGTAGTTGACGCAAGCTAAAGCAGCGCGATTGTCAGTGTAGTGCGGGCTCTAGTATAAACGGCAGACCTTTACACTCTGATTTTCGTACCGGCAATTCATCACGCTCAAAGAGGCGTTTTTGAACTGTGCATCCTCGCGAGAAATAATGACCCAAGTCACGCCAAAGTCATTCTTCAAGCGCTGGAAGTCTGCCGGGCCAAAATCTCGCCAGCCGTTCAGCGCTGTCACTTCCTTGAGCCACCGTGGGGCTATCGTCGGAACGCGGGCAGCCATGCCGCCATCCTTTTCGTAGTCGGCGAGTACACTGCGTTCCGCGAGCGGACGAAAACCATGTTGATCCTCTCCGTCCAGCGTCTCGTAGTGAGGGTCAATCGCAAATAACGCGTTTATTGGCGTATTTCGACGAATCCAATCGAAACCTTGCGCCCACTCATTTCGCTGCTCGAGGAATGGCAACTCCAGATGCGAAGAGGCCGGATACATTCTTAATTGTGCGTACAACATGCCCGCGCTCAGCGGAACGAACAACAAAAGCCAACGGTACACGTGCCGCCGCAACAGATACTCTCCAAGCAGGCCGCCGGCGATCAGAAAGAAGAGGATGTAGAGCAGATGCAAGTAGCGCATCGGCTCAAACGGACGTAACCGCTCGAGGCTTGGGGGAAGCATGATGACCAACCCGACGATCGTCTGGAACACGCCGTAGTACAGCAGAGCCGTTACGAGCGAGGGGAACGTTACCTGCTCTCGGTCTTTACGCCACCGCAGCCAGCGCTGAAGTAAAAACAGAAGAACCAGCGGCGCGAACACACCCAGCCATTCATACCAGTACCATCGACCCAGGTAATAGAATCCCCGGGTCGAAGCCGCTTGGCGCCAGGCTTCAGAACCGGGCTGGAATAACCATCCCAACGGAATCAAGAACGCAGCCGTGGCAGAGATTCCTGGACGTTGTTGCGAACGCAGCTGCCAAACTAAGAAGAGACAAAACGAGATTCCGAAACTCGCCATGATCGCGTGTATGACAAAGGCAATCGCAAGCAAGATTCCAGCCAGCCAAAGACGGCGATCGATGACTGCAACTACGGCGGCAAGAATCAGCGCTGTCGCGAGATTGCGTGGATGAAGATACTGATCAGCAAGATTGATCGCAATCCCGCCGATTGGCATGCTGAGCAGTACTCCGACTAAGGCCGTTGCCGCCCATTGTGCTTCTGGCTTAGCAAAGCAGCGACACGCAATTCTCCAGCAGCTGTACAAAAGAAGAAAGATCGCCGCCATCTGCCACAGAAGCACACCCCAGGATACGGGCAAGTGAGTCAGCCGAATTGTGAACGCGATCAGTTTGTCGAAGATTGTTGCCTGAAACTGCACCCGAAAGAAGTCGGCATCGTGGGGAAACAGCGCCGGACGCAGCCGCCACTTGATTGCGGCGAGATAGAAAGAGTCGTCTTCGAGTCCAGGGTGATACCCCATCAGCAGGAAGGCGAATGCGGCGAGCAGGAAAAGCAGAACCAGATTAGCGAACGAATGCTCACTTTTGCGCAACGCTGCGGACCGGTTTTGGGAGGGACGTAACATTTTCAGGACCGATTCGGTCACTGAGCGGGACGGGCGGTCTCCGTGCCGGGCGCGTAGTAGGTTTCACGTCCGGCTTCCAGTTTGCGGCCCTGCTGGCTGAACCTGGGCAGATGGATTAAGCCGGCTTGCTGCAGCGCAAATTGCATGGTCGTGCCCAGCACCCCGAATCCGTATTTCACGCTGCGACGGAAATTAATGGACGACGCCTCGCCGAAATACTTCGTGGGGCAGGAAACTTCCCCGATGCGGAATCCGAAGTGAACGCACTGTGCCAGCATCTGATTGTCGAATACAAAGTCGTCAGAATTCTCCAACAGTGGCAACTCGGTAAGGACTTTTCGACTGAAGGCCCGGTAGCCGGTGTGATATTCCGAAAGCTTCACGCGAAGGAACAGATTTTCGAACGCCGTCAGTAGCCGGTTCGATACGTACTTATACAGAGGCATGCCGCCCAGCAGCGCGCGGCCTCCAATAATGCGCGATCCGAGCACGACATCGTAAACATCATAGGCGACCATGCTGGCCATCGCCGTGGTCAGCAAAGGCGTGTACTGGTAGTCCGGATGAACCATGATTACTACGTCGGCACCGGCAGCCAGGGCTTCGCGATAGCAGGTTTGCTGATTGCGTCCATAACCGTAGTTGCGGTCGTGAAGAAAGACCTGCAAGCCGAGCCGCCGGGCGAGTTCTACAGTCTGATCACGGCTGCGATCATCCACCAGGATGCGAATGTCGACGAGATCAGGCAACTCTCCTACAGTTGCGACGAGGGTCTTCTCCGCGTTGTACGCGGGCATAACGACCGCAATGCGTTTGCCGTTGATCATGGAAGGGAGTTCACTACCAGTTTACAAGAAGCGGCCAACCCGCCGAAGTTTCCTTAGTCACTAGTACGCAATTCGCGCCAAACGGACGACCCGGGAAAGACAGAGACGCGTGCTACCGCATGTTATCGAGGATCGAACCGACAATTCCTCCGACCACACCGCCTTCCACGGTTTGCCTTGAGGCTTCGCGGGGAATATATGGTTCGATCGCGTGCGCGAGCTTTGAGATTGGCAGCGTCTGGAGCCAGATTCGGCCGGGGCCTGTGAGAGATGCCAGGAAAATTCCGTCGCCGCCGAAAATCATATTCTTGATGCCCGGCACTGTCGTGATCTGAAATGAAACGCTGGATTGAAAGGCCCCAACGTGGCCCGGGTGCACGCGCAGGTTTTCTCCGGGCTGCAAGTCGCGGACGACCAATTCTCCGGAGAGTTCCAACCACGCGATTCCTTGCCCGCTGAGCTTCTGCAGGAGGAATCCATCTCCACCGAAAATTCCGGCGCCCAGCGATTGTTGAAACGCGACGCTGACCTGAATCTGCGGCGTGGCACACAGAAAGCCGTGACGGTGAATCATGAACTCGTGCCCGGGCGCAACCTCCACCGGGACGATGTGGCCCGGAAGTTTCGTCGCGAAGGCCACTTCTCCGGGCGCGCCCATGGCACGGTACTCGGTCATGAAGATTGAGCCGCCGCCTGCTACACGCTTGATGACTCCGAAAATGCCTCCACCACCGCCGAACTGGGTGTGGGTCGTCATTTGAATGGATGGTCCCATCCAGGAGAGTTCTCCCGCTTCGGAAATGATCGACTCATTGTTCTCGAGGACGAATTCCAGAACGGGCATTGTGGTGCCAGTGATGCGGCTTTGCATTCGATGTCTCCTGGGACGTGGGACTGGGATTCTGCTGCGAAAAAGGAGAGTATACAACGGGGCGGACCTCGGACCTCAGACCTTCGGCTTTCGGCTTTCGGCTTTCGGCTTTCGGAGTAGGGCTACAACATGAAGGGAGGCGCGCGTCAATTTCTTTCGGAGAATTCGAGGGTGAAATCCAAGCGCTAGTGATGACTTGGAGGCGACTCAGCTTTCTTGGCTGAAAAATTCTTTTCGCCGTCGCGCCGGGACCCGGCGCAGCCGCTTGTTCTTCAGGTTGGAACACCGAGCTTTGGCAGGAGCCACTGCGTGAGCAGCAGCCATGCTGCGAAAAAGCCGATCATCCAGATCCAGTCAGGCATGTGCTTTATCGAAAGGATTGTAGCTCGATTGGTCAAGGTACTTGTAGATAACTATCGGCACTAGTCAGCCGGTTTCCGGATCGAACTCGTCGTGCCACGCCGCAAATGCAATTTCTTTCGACGGACAGAAGAATTCCATTTCTTCGCAGTTCACAACGACGATCTGCCAGAGACTAAACTCTTCGTTGAATCCGATCGTGGCGACATGTTCACCAGCTTTATTGCATAGAACCGTGCAGTCCCGCAGCATCATGCCCCACAGTGTTTCCATTTTACCGTTGGATTACGGTGCTGAAGAATCGGTCAGCCCATCTGTTGCCCGAACGATGTAATAGAATCTCTGCCATATTCGATTCGTGGGGTCTTCGGAGGCTTCAATGCGATTCGCACGTTTCCGTCGCGCATTGCCTTATGTAATCGGAGCAGCGGTGTTACTCGCGGTGGCGCCGGCGTCAGTCGACGCGGGATCTTCAACTCCAGACGCGAAAACAAAGGCTTGTGCAACTGACTCTTCTAGTTTGAAGTTGCCGGCCGGTTTTTGCGCAACGATCTTCGCGGACGGCATTGGCCACGCCCGCCATCTGGCGGTCGGAGCGAACGGTGTCGTTTATGCGAACACGTGGTCGGGAGACTACTACGACTTCGACAAGGTGCATGAAGGCGGATTCCTCGTTGCTTTGCAAGACAAAACCGGCACTGGGAAGGCCGACGTGGTCGAGCGCTTCGGCGAAACCCAAAAGACAGGAGGAGCCGGGGGAACCGGCATTGGTCTCTACAAAGGATGGGTGTACGCAGAGATTAACGATCGGATTGTTCGTTATTCACTTCCCGCGGGCGCAACAGTTCCGTCGGGCTCTCCGGAGACAATCGTTTCGAAATTGCCTCTAGGCGGCGATCACCCGATGCATCCTTTCATCATCAGTCCCGATGGACAACTCTACGTCGACGTCGCTAGCGCGACGAATTCCTGCCAACCCAAGAATCGTCAACCCAAAGTTCCCGGGGACAACCCCTGCACGGAATTGGAGACACGCGGCGGAATATGGCACTTTGATGCGAACAAAACAGACCAGGTGTTCTCTCCATCTCAGAGGTACGCAACAGGAATCCGTAATGGAGAAGGCTTCACCATTGACCCCGCTGGGCATGTCTTTGTAACTCAACACGGTCGCGATCAACTCCACTCGAACTGGCCCGATCTCTACAAACAAGATGAAGAAGCGACTCTCCCGGCTGAAGAAGTGATGTTGTTGAAGGACGGCGGCGACTACGGCTGGCCTGAGTGCTACTACGATTCATTTCAGAAGAAGCTGGTCCTGGCACCGGAATATGGAGGTGATGGCGGCAAGACTGTCGGCATTTGCGCGAGCAAACTTGGTCCCGTCGCGGCCTTTCCGGCGCATTGGGCCCCAAATGCAATGGTGCGCTATGACCAGAAAGAGTTCCCTGCCCGCTACAGCAGTGGTGTCTTCATCGCCTTTCACGGATCGTGGAACCGCGCACCTTATGCCCAGGGCGGATACAACGTGGTCTTCCAACCTCTCGACGGCGATCATGCGTCTGGCAATTGCGAGATTTTTGCGGATGGCTTCGCAGGTCCAAAGAAAACTCCGGAAGGAGCACAACATCGCCCGGCCGGTCTCGCAGTCGGACCAGATGGCGCACTTTACGTTGCGGATGACATTCGAGGACGCATCTACCGCATCACGTACATAGGCGATCCCGCGGGACCGCCCCCAAAGGCGACGCCATGCCCGAGCATTACAGCTCCTGCAGGCAAGATCGTTCGGTCGGAGTCGACGCCTCCAGAAAGCAACGCCGCGGACCTACCTGTGCCTGAAGGTTCGTCGCCGGAAATGATCGCATTGGGAGATCGCATTTATCACGGTCAAGTAGGCGGTGCAACGTGCACCGGTTGCCATGGCGCGAACGGAACCGGAACACCTCTCGGTCCCGATCTTACGAAGCAAAAATGGATGTGGAGTGATGGGAGCCTTACGGGAATCCTGAAGGTGATCACCGAAGGCGTGCCGAAGCCCAAGCAGTACAGAAGTCCGATGCCCCCGATGGGTGGGGCACAGCTGTCTGATACGCAAGCATCGGCGGTGGCTGCTTATGTTTGGGCACTCAGTCACCGGCAAGAACCGCCAAGTAAAGCTGACTTTTGAACTCGAAATGGGTTGCCGGAATACTTTAAGAGTCCGCTTGTTTTAAAAGAAGTCGTTTTTTTTGTTTGGTGGC
>Ga0070734_10000495_pt1 | contig 80995 bp, 66 predicted proteins | sample Coa_R1_8_FD_66444 | JGI IMG/M metagenome (GOLD analysis project Ga0070734, IMG submission 66444) | Surface soil microbial communities from Centralia Pennsylvania, which are recovering from an underground coalmine fire - Coalmine... | ecosystem: Environmental > Terrestrial > Soil > Unclassified ...
GCTGCCCTGCGGGGTATGTTGCTCCTGCCGGCCTGATTTTCAGTTAATTTTTGTTGGAAGGTCCCAAGGAGTGCTAAGAACAGGTAAAGATCAAGTAGCCAGGAGTGGGCGCGCTCTTGTTAAGCCCCAGATCAAATATGGATCTGATTGTTTTTGGAAGATAAAGGCCAAATTCTTTTCGTTCTCGCTCGCGATCCCAAGGAGCATAACTATTGAGCAGCCATTTCTTCCGTTACCTTGCTAATTCGCCATGCAAGGATGCGACTCTCTTCCATGCGAATGATTTTGGGAGGCGTTGCATTCTCTACTTCATACTCGAGCACGAGCGTCGTCATGCGACGCGGGCCCATTCTCATGCGTACCAGGCGCATCTCTTCGGCCTTCCAACCGTGATTTACTAGCCAATCGCGGGCCACCGCTTGGGGGCTCGGCATCACAGAAATAATAAGCTTTGCGGCCACAGCCAAAATGAAGATAGATGTGCCGGCTAAGAAGAGAGTCTTGCCCAGCCGCGAGGAAGGCATCCGGGCAAGATCAAAGGCCGACGGAGCTTCCGCATCCCGTTCGGCTTTCGAGATCTCACAACCGACAGATTCGGACTTGATGCTTTTAGCTTTGCCCAAATTGCCCGCAAGTTCGGCGCTCCAAAAAGTCTGTCGCAATCTTCGCTCATCGCAAAGCAACAGAAAGCCCAACATGAGCGTATATGCCAGAGAGAAATATTTCACGTATTTCAGCATTCCGCCGTAACAAAAATCCATTACTGTAATGTTCACGCTGACTGCAAACAACATGGCCGCGCCCAAGGTTGCAGTCCGGCGGAACAGTAGTAGCATTGCGGGGACTGCTTCACAAAGCCCAAGGAATCGACCATAAACCGGCGAGTAACCGTAGAACCAAAAGACCAACTGCCCTCCATCGATGGTCTTTGAATCCAGCACCCGGTCATCATGGAAGAACTGCCCGCCCAGAAGCTTGACGAGTCCATAGCCAAGAAAGATTAGACAAAGAAGGATTCTGAGGATGAAGATCGTCCGAGAAAGTATGAGCCTTTTTCGATCCATGACACGTTTCCTATGACGAAGAGATGAGCAACTTGTTTGGGGATACCTTGAAGCTACGAACTTAGACGTGAAGATCTGGAGGGAATTAAGGCTCAGCTAAAAATATTGTTGTAGGGAGTGAATCGACACGTACCCGTTGTACTATCTGCGGTGATCGTCATGAATTCCCGCGCGGGACCTATCCCAATTGTCGCAAGAGCTAAGAGACGTAAATCAGCGGTTTTGTTTGAGGAAGCACCGAGCCTATCTCGACCGCCTGTACACCCGCCTGAAGAAGAGCCGCCAGTAAAGAAGAAGAGTGTTCGCGAGACACGGAGAGCAAAAGTCCTCCGGCGGTTTGAGGATCGAACAGGATGGTCTTCCGGGCTTCAGGAATACGATCTTCGGGAATGCCATCAGCATAGCCAACAACGCATTCGGCAAATTCGCAGTTGGCCTTTAGCCCACCGGGAATATATCCGGCGAGAACACAGTCGAGAGCGCCATCCAACAGCGGGATTTTCTGTGCAGCGATATGCAGGCTAACGCCGCTGCCCAACGCCATCTCACGCGCATGGCCTATCAGGCCAAATCCAGTAACGTCGGTGGCCGCATGGATACTGAAATTTCCCGACGTAGCCACTTCCGCGGTTCGAGCATTCAAGGTAGTCATGGCTTTGGTGGCGGAGTCGATCCAGGCCGGTTCAGCGACTCCCCGTTTGATCGCCGTAGAGATTACTCCTGTGCCAATCGGCTTAGTCAAGATCAGGATGTCGCCCGCCCGCGCCCCAGAATTCGTCCATATACGATCGGGATGGACCATGCCCGTAACCGAGTAGCCAAACTTAATCTCGGGATCGCGAACGCTATGCCCGCCGATCACGGTACAACCGGCCTCGATCATTTTCGAAAGACCGCCGGCGAGAATCTGCTGCAGGATTGCGGGATCTTCTTTTTCGGGGAAACAAACCATCGCCAAAGAACTTAGGGGCTTGCCGCCCATCGCATAGACATCGCTTAGCGAGTTCGTGGCCGCAATCTGCCCGAACGTATAGGGATCGTCCACGATCGGCGTAAAGAAGTCGACAGTCTGAACCAGGGCTTGATCGGCCGAAATTTTATACACTCCGGCGTCGTCGGCTTTATCGAAGCCAACAAGAACATTAGGATCCTGCTGCCGGGCTAATTTCCCAAGCACCGCGTCCAGCACCGCCGGACTTAGCTTGCTCGCTCAACCCGCCGCTTTTGCATTCTCCGTAAGCCGGTATGTTTTCGTCTCTGCCATATAAAAGAAATTCAACTCTCAACAGGCATCAATAGGCGGCGCTCACCACTTTCACCTGGGGCAACTGCCCATCCCAATCGTTGCTGATGTGCTCCAACGCTAAGCGGAAGTCACGCACTTGTCCAGCAGCCAGCGGAGCGCGATCCAATGAACCATAGTCCATATAGGGAGTGCTGGAGATTAGGACCAGAAGCGGAGTGACTTCCTTCTGGACGACTTCCCCCAAGGTGTTCTTGAACACGATCTCCATGCGCGCGCCGGTCACTTTGCGGTCACCTGTGTTGGCGACCCTGCCCTCAACATAGGTTACAGAGCCGCCGGCAAAGTTTTCGGCCGTCGCCATGTGTAAACCGCCGACCTCCAGCTTCTGGAGATACGGATCAACCTGGCCGGACTTATCCCCACCGCCGCGGCCCAGCAAGGCAAACGCCGCGATCAACACGACCACCAGGCCCACGCCAATGGCCATGGGCGCCCAATTCCTTTCACCTTCCGGTTGGCGGCCTGTGTAGCCAAAAGGGGCTTCCGCAGGGGATTGGGTCTTTTCCGTATCAGTCATGAGCAAATTCTACTACCCGAACGTAATTCACAGCAGCGCTACGCAAACCGTTATTTATTCCTGAAAGGGGCTACCCTTCATGGCCATTTCCCGGTCACCCATAGCCGATCAGGCAAAATCATAGACAAAGTCTTTACACTTGGCAGCCAACTCTGGCAGGCAATCGGAAAATCCTTCGTGCTACACTTCGGGCATCGACCACAGGATTTGTTCGTTACTTCATGAAGATTTCATGGCTGATTTATCTGGGAACCGCGGCCCTGCTAGCAGCAACCGGCTGCGCCGTTCCCGGCGCACCTTTGCCGCCCTCACTCAATCTTCCCAAACCGGTGCATGACTTACACGCGGTTCGCAAGGGAGCTACGGCCAACCTCTCCTGGTCCACGCCAGACGAAACGACGGATGGCGATTTTATCCGGAAGCCAGGCAAGATGATTGTGAATCGCAGGCTCCAGAGTAACCAGAACGACCGGGCTGACACAACATTCCGAGCTATAGATCAGCCGTTACCGCCACCACTCAAGGACGGCCCCACGCGGCCAGCAACTTTCACCGACGATCTGAGCAGCCTGCTTCACTCCAACTCTCCAGCATTCAGCTCCCCAGCATCCGGCTCCCCTGCGGATTTTGCCGTGTATTCCGTGGAAGCCGCCAATGGCTCCGGAAAATCTGCCGGCAAGTCCAATCAGGTGCTCATTCCGCTTGTGCCCACTCTACCCGCTCCCGCGGCTCTGCAGGTGAGCGCAGTTCCCCAGGGAATCAGCATTTCCTGGCAGGCGGAGAGCCTTCCGCAAAATGCGACACATTTCAGTGTGGAATATGCCTATAAAATCACGCGCCGCCAGGAGGGCGCCAAACAAGCGACGCAACTTCAGCAGATCAGCGCCAACAACGAGAATTTCCAGTACATCGACACCACCATCGAATGGCAAAAGCACTATCAGTATTGGGTAACGCCGGTTACTCTCTGGCAGCAGGCAAGCGGCAAGGAATCAAAGGGACAGGTTGAAGGCGACGATTCGCCTATCGTCTCCGTGTACGCGGACGACGTGTTTCCGCCGGCTGTCCCCTCCGGCTTGCAAGCAGTATTTTCGGGAATTGCAGAAGAACCCTTTGTCGATCTCACATGGACTGCCAATAGCGAGGCCGATCTGGATGGCTACCAGGTTTACCGCCATACCGAAGGGGCTCCACCCGCAAGAATTACGACAGCCCCGGTAAAGCCCCCCGCATTCCGCGATACCAAGACCGAGAAGGGAAAGAAGTACTTTTATTCCGTCTCTGCCGTTGACCAGCGCGGTAATGAAAGCGGCAAGTCAACAGAAGCATCTGAATCGATTCCGAAAGACTAAAATGGAGATTCGCTAAAGCGTCCGCCACTCCGGGGCCGTGGCAGTTCATCTCCTGCTTCTCTTGAACGCCACCTTTCTTGGACCGTAAGCAATGCCTGGTCCGCGGGGCCAAGTGAAGGAATTGCGATCAAGCGTCCGTACGCACATGGGTGAATCGTCATTTCCAAGTTACGGTGATTTTCCGCCATACTTTCACCGGCGAATGCGCCTGCTACACCAGGTTCTTGCACCTCCGCCAACGAAGCGCCTCGTAGGTTGATGCCGTCCATGGCTCCCCAGGTATAGTCGATTCCCGCGCGCATACCGCTAAAGCTTTTGGCATAAATGCGCAAAATTGTTGCCGCTCCAAAACCTTTACCCTGCCTGATCAGGCTCCAATTGTGCGCGAGATTACCGCGATACGCGCCAATATAAAAACCCCTGCCCCGCGCCAAAGCCCCTGCCCCACCGGTATTTGCCCCGGCTTGGCCCGGATCGAATTTGTCCGGGACAATCCGCCGTGCATCCAGGAGCCCGCACCCATGAAACCCAATCAAACTGTATCCGCTAGCAATGAGCCTCTGATGCGCCGTCTGAATCGTGGGTGCGTGGCCTGCCAGCATGTTGAGGGTCTCTGCTGCCGAAAACATCGTGTAATGCCTCCTTCGGCAGATTCTTCGAAGTTCACGCGAGAACCCTGCCTCCAGGGCTTATGAACGCAGTTGATGCGGAGATTCCTTTGCCCTAAAACGACTATTGGCTGCGAGCGGCGGAGATCGGCACGATGGAAACCGAATACTGGCCTTGTTCCTCGATTCTCACTGCCTGGGAGTCTTTTTCATAGGGTCTGAAGAGATCGGGGTTGTTCACCATCTCCTCGAGGTTGATATCTTCCCAAGCCAGCAGACGGTAACTTCCAGGCGGAAGCCCATCCAGGGAAAACTTACCGTTGCCATCCGCTCTGGTCCTGCGAATCAAATCAGAATCTATTTGCGTAGAGCCCTCCGGAAGCAACGCTATGTAACTGCCTCTGACCGCCTCATTGCGGCTGTTGAAAGCAAGTCCGTCGATGCGGCCGGCTCCGGGGCTAATCAGAAGCTCCAGATCCACGCCATCGCCGCCAATCACGAGATCGTTTTGCGGCACATCCTGACCGGCAATCAAAACGGATTTCAGGTAGTAATCCGCGGGCAAGCCAAGAACTCTCACACGATAATGATCGCCCGGCTGTAATTTGCCCGTGAACTTTAGATCGGAGGTGTTCGCGCTCACACGGAACACGTCATCCGCATTGAAAAAAGCTCCCGATCTGCTGCCGATTGCCGCAAACTCAACCGACAGGTGAGCCCTGGCCGCTTTGCCGTCGGTGGTACGTATATGTCCCCTCACCTCAAAGTGCGGCATGGCGACAAGCTCCAGATTGCGGACTCCCCCGTTTCCAACCCGGACCATTTGCTCGCCAGTGTATGGATTATCGCCTTCAGAAAATGTCGCTCTCAGCGTATATAGCCCGGGGCTAACGTTTTCGATAAGAAACCCTTCCGGATGTACGGAAACCTGAGCGTTATGTATGGCAGCCGCGGTAAACCTACCCTGATAGATTTCTATACTGGGCTTTGCGGACGGCATTCCTGTAATGCCGTTGAGAATGCGGCCTTGAATGGAAACTCCGGGCACTCCATTCAGGGCGAAATCCACTTCGGACTCGTCGCCCGCATGCACTTCTACTTTCTGCGCCTGGAGAATGTCAGGGGTATCGGGAAAAAAGACATCGGCGTAGGCCAGCTCCGGTTCCAACCGATTTACTTTGGTGTTTCCAAAGGCGCTTGTCCATTCCCTATGCGCGTCGTAATCGGCCATGAGAAAGTAGCTACCAGGACGCACGCCGGAGATACGATACTCACCGCGATCATCCGTAACGCCATGGGCAATCGCATTCAGCCGAGGCTGCCCACGAAAATAGTCGAGCCCATAAACAGAGATTGCAACATGCTGCATAGGATCGTTGTGCTGCTCAACGACCCTCCCTTTGAGGACAGCAAGCGGAAGGAGCCGAATCAACGTGCCGCTGGAGCGCCGGCCCTCCGATACATCGATGGTAGCTTGATAGAAAAGATGTTCGTCGGTGAAAAATCCCTCTTTGGATGCGGAAAGGCGATACGTCCCGGGATCGATGTTCCTCAGAAGAAACCGGCCGGCATCGTCGGTGCTCACTACTTCCGGTGGTTGATTCTTTCCCACAAAGTTGAGAAATACCTTCGCCCTCGGAAGAGGACGGCCACCCATCGCGCTAACTACCGTACCCTCAACAATCGCGCCGTCAAAGGGCGCCACACTACACGACGCAGGAACGCTCTTTATAACGAGCGCACAAAAAAGAAGAGTTCCAACCAGGGCCGTCAACCTCATGGTTCTCCTTTCGGCTGCAACGCCGAATTTCACACGCCGTTCGTGGCGGTCCATCGTATGCTTCGTGGCGCCGTTTGCCGTACTTCAGATGATCCTCAAGTCGTCAGGTCCTGCTGTAACGATTGCGTTTCTTGTCGGCGTGGCGCTCTAAAGCCAACTGAATCAAACGTTCGATCAACTCGGGGTACTCCATTCCTGAAGCCGCCCATAGCTTGGGGTACATGCTAATGGAGGTAAAACCCGGCATCGTGTTGATTTCATTCACATAAATCTTCTCGGTCTTCGGATCCATCAGGAAATCGACCCGCGCCAGCCCGGAGCAATCCACAGCCTGGAACGCCGCGACAGCCATTTCTTGCAACTCCTTCATCTGCTTTTTAGTGATGTGCGCGGGAATCAATAGCTCGGAGCCCTCGTCAAGGTATTTCGCCGTGTAGTCGTAAAACTCGGCGGCAGGAACGATTTCTCCAGCAATCGAGGATTGCGGCTCGTCGTTTCCAAGTACAGAACATTCCAGTTCGCGAGCCTTCTGTTTTTTGCCGCCAACACCCTGCTCGATGACGATCTTGCGGTCAAAATCCGCCGCCATTTTGATGGCAGGGCCCAACTCCTCCCGATCGTGCGCCTTGGAGATTCCGACGGAAGAACCAAGGTTTGCCGGCTTGACGAAGAGCGGATATTTCAACTTGCTCTCCACACGCCGTGTGACTTTCTTGGGATCGGATTCCCATTGGCTCCGCATGATGGTAACGTGCTTCACGATCGGCAGCCTGGCCGCGGCAAACAGACGCTTCATCACGTCCTTATCCATTCCAGCCGCCGAACCCAGCACTCCAGCGCCTACGTAAGGGATATCTGCAAGTTCCAGCAATCCCTGAATCGTGCCATCCTCTCCAAAGGTGCCATGTAGCACGGGAAAAATGACATCTACACTCACTCCATGACCGGCAGTAGCGGCACTTTCAAACGGCTCGAGCGCGCCGGACTGGGGTACCGGAGGCACGATCACGGTTTCCCCCTTGGCCAGTACCGCGGCTGCGGAGGTCGCTTGCGGGTCTCCGGCACGCAAGGGCTTGCCTTGGCCCTCGTTCGGCACTCCTTTACCCAGCAATTCCGTGTTCAACACTTCTCCGCGAAGCAGTTTCTCGGCATCGGAGGGGCTTACCCAGCGGCCCTCTTTCGTAATACCGATAGGCACAACTTCATATTTTTGCGGATCAATTGCCTTGAGAACCGAGGCTGCCGAAAGCAGGGAAATCTCGTGCTCGCCGCTACGGCCACCAAAGAGAACGCCAATTCTGAGTTTGCTCATGAGGGATATAGCGAATATAGAATGAACTCGCGTTCCTGAGCAAAAATTCCCTCAATTCGCCGGTTGAATCAAAAACCGGCTGGCCCCGCGGCACCCAAGCTATTCCCTAGATCTATATCGAAGACCAAAGGCCAAAACCCGATTCGGCATGAAATCCAAGGGTTGGCGGGAGAGCACGCGCCTCCGTGAATGTTCGAAATATTCCCTGGAAAAAGGGCCTACTTTTCGCATTGCGTGTCTTTTGCGAGAAAAATCCGGGCTATCCGCCAAGGGCAGTCTTAATCATCTCGCTCACCACTTTGCCTTCGACACGGGCGCCGAGGGCCTCAAGACGGGCCATGACATTTTTTCTGACGCCACCCATATCCTTCATCGTCGGCGATCCCATCTCCGCAATGGTTGCCTGGATGGCCGCGGCGATGTCTCCCTCACTCAATGCCTTGGGCAGATAACCCTCAATGAGAGTGATTTCAGCGGCTTCTTTTTCCGCCAGTTCCTGACGGCCGCCCTTCTGGAACTGCTCGATTGAATCCTTGCGCTGCTTGATCAGAGTGCTTAGGATCTGCTGCTCTTCCTTTTCATCCAAAGGCGCGCGCTTGTCGATCTCTTTGTTCTTGAGCGCAGCCTTCACCATACGCAGTGTGGAAAGACGCAGCTCATCGCGGCTGCGCATCGCATCCACAATGTCTTTTTGCACTTGCTCGCTAATGCCCATGTTGGTTGTTCCTAAAGTTTGTCCTATTCGATAAGCTGCACCAAATTATATGCGCTCCATGGAAATGCCATTCCTGGGAAATACACCCTTTCATCCTCATCTTTCATTGCGGTAACTGAAAGGCGATAAATTTTTCCGCGCCGCGCCATTCGTTTTTTCTATGACCAAAGACCATAGGGCTATGAGTAGAATGGCTGCATGCGTTGCCGTTCTTCGCACTACGCTTCACTCCCGATCCGCTTCAGTCGATCGCGATCGTAAAGCCGGTATTGGCCCAGGTAATTCCCTTCGGGCCATCTCCAATCCTGGCTCCTGAGAATTTTTCAATTTCTCAGCCTTCTTAAGACAGAACCAAAACTAACCGATCCCATACCTCGGAGGAATGAATTTCATGATCCGCAAAAATCGTCTTTTTACGCCCGGTCCTACTCAACTCCTTCCCGCCGCACAGCTTGCAATGGCGGCGGCTACCATGCACCACCGCACGGCGGAGTTCCGCAATCTCTATCTCAAAGTCCTGGCCGACCTGAAGGTGTTTGTCGGCACGCAGAACGACGTGGTCTTGCTTACCGCCTCGGGAACCGGAGCCATGGAGGCGGCTGTCACCAACCTGACTTCTCCGGGCGACAAGGTGCTAGTGGCTTCCGCAGGGAAGTTTGGCGAGCGATGGGAGTCTCTGGCCAAAGCTTATGGCTGCCAGGTCGATTCCATCCGCGCACCTTATGGGGAAACAGTTTCGGCGGCAGAGGTCAAAGAGAAGCTAAAACCGGAACATACCGTGCTTTACCTGCAAGCAACCGAAAGTTCCACCGGCGCCCGCCACGACATTGAGGGAATTGCGCGCGTGCTTAAAGGGACCTCCACGCTGTTGGTTGTGGATGCCATCACCGGTTTGGGCACCACCAAATTTCATGTGGATGAATGGGGCATTGACATCATCATTGGCGGATCGCAAAAAGCGGTCATGGTGCCTCCGGGATTGGCGTACTGCGCCGTAAGCGCGCGCGCCTGGGAGCGAATGGAGACGACGAAGAATCCACGCTACTACTTCGATCTGCGCAAAGAGCGCAAGAATGGCGCAAAAGGCGAATCATCGTATACTCCATCGACGGCCTTGATAGCCGCGCTATCCGCCGCGCTGGACTATATTCGCGAACAGGGTGATGGGGATCTCGCAGCAGGCCGCGACCTTCTCATCGAAAACGCCGAAATTGCCGCCCTCATGACCCGCGAGGCAGTCGAAGCCTTAGGCCTCAAATTGTTTGCGCCTGGCTCGCCTGCTTCCGCCTTAACCGCGATTGCTTCTCCTGGCGGAATCGACTCTAGCCTGATCGTAAAAGCCTTCCGCAACCGCTTTGGAGCCGTGATCGCCAACGGCCAGGGAGAGATGAAAGGCCAGTTGTTCCGGATTGCCCACCTCGGCTTCTACGACTACCTGGACACCATCTCGATTATCGGCGCGCTGGAACATGTACTGGCAGAAACCGGAACCAAAGTAAAACTCGGCACAGGTGTAACCGCAGCCCAGCTTGCGTATGCGGAGTCCTTTGCCAAAGCCAACGCAGTCATCGCCTGAGGAGGCGCCAATGAAGATTGTTATTGCCGAAAAGGTCGCTTCCAATGCGGTCCAGCTCCTGAAGGCCGAGCAGGACTGGACAGTGATTACCCATGAGCAGGTGAACGGAAATCTCGCCGCCCTTCTCTCCGAGGCAGACGCGCTGATTGTGCGCTCCGCCGTGAATGTAACCCCGGACACATTGCGTGGCGCCGACAAACTCCGCGTGATTGGCCGGGCCGGCGTTGGCGTAGACAACATCGACCTGGACGCCGCAACCAAGGCCGGTATCGCCGTGATGAATACTCCGGGAGCCAATGCCGTGGCCGTAGCCGAACACACCCTGGCTCTCATGCTCGGGCTGGCGCGGTTTATTCCACGCGCTGACGCGACCACCAAGGCGGGCAAATGGGAAAAGAAGTCGCTTCAAGGTACAGAGCTTCGCGGAAAAACCCTGGGAATCGTAGGCCTGGGCCGGATCGGATTGGAAGTGGCTAAACGAGCCAGGGCGTTTGAAATGACCATCGTGGCCCATGACCCGTATGTTTCGGCTTCGGTGGCGCGCGAGCACCAGATCCGCCTGGCGGAACTGGATGAGGTCTACGCGGCCTCCGACTACTTGAGCCTGCACGTTGGCCTGACGCCGCAAACCACAGGGATGATCAACGAAAACTCCATCACAAAGATGAAGCCGGGAATCCGGATCATCAACTGTGCCCGGGGCGAATTGGTGGACGACGCCGCACTGGCGCACGCCCTCGCGGAAAAACGCGTCGCGGCAGCGGCCCTGGATGTATTTACAAATGAGCCGCCAAAGAACTCGCCGCTCCTGGCGCTTGAAAACGTAATTCTGACCCCGCACATTGCCGGTTCAACCAATGAAGCACAGGATGCGGTTGGCGTGCAGATTGCCGGGCAGGTACTCGAGTACCTGAAACGAGGCGTGATTCAAAACGCGGTGAACATGCCTTCCATCGACCATGAGCAATATTCGCTGATGCGGCCCTACATTGCCTTGGCCGAGAAGCTCGGAGGATTTCTTTCTGACATAGCCTCCGGCTCGGTTCAGGAAATCTTCATTCGTTATGAAGGCGATCTCACCGAATGGAAAACGGAGCTGATTCGCAATGCCGCCATTCAAGGCATTCTGAATCGCCGGCTCGCGGAGCGCGCTAACGTGGTGAACGCGGCGGCGATTGCCCAGGAGCGCGGCATTCCAGTCCACGAAAAACGGCAGCAAAAGAGCCCCGATGGCGGAACAGGAAACAGGCTTTCCCTGGTGTTGAAGACCTCATCGGGCGAGAGCGAGGTGCGAGGAGCCGTGATTCATGGCGAGTCCTCGAGACTGCTGGGCGTAGATGCCATTGACATCGAGGTGCCGCTCGAAGGAAGACTGATCTACCTGCGCAATCGCGATGTCCCCGGCGTTGTAGGAAAGATAGGCACCATTCTCGGACACCACAACATCAATATTGGGAACTTTGCTTTGGGCCGAAATTCCACGAATGGGAAGGCCGAGGCGGTGGGGGTTGTCCAAATCGACAGCGCACCCTCGGAGGATGCGCTGAAGGAGATTCAACAATTGACAGAGGTGCAGGAGGCCAAGGCCATCCAGCTTTAGAATGCGGCGACCAGCGAGCGGAAACGTACTTAGTGAATATGGGGACTTTGTGCGTTTCCGTGCGCGCGCGGACGGACATCCTTGGCAACTTTCACGGTGAAATCAACCGGCAATTTCTTGGGCGGATAGCAGGAGTTGTTATCGCACGCCTGGTACATTAACTCCCCATGCACCGTATAGGGTCCCGGCGTAGCACTCGACTGCGCGATCACCTTGGCCTTCACGGTAACATCTCCGGAATAAACGCTCAGTTTGCTATCGGGATCGAAGGGAAAGCTAAGCAACGAACCGGCAGGATACTGCAACCGCGCAATGATCAGCTCGCTCGGCGGAGAAAAATGAAGCTCAGTGGGCTTCAGCTCCGGAATGGTGGGCTGATTCGAGTTGATGTGAAATCCCTGTTGCACGTGCAGCGTGAACTCCACTTCCGAGTTCTGACCGGGCTTTACAACCACCGTGGAAACCGGTTCTACGGAGACGCGGCTGGGAGTCGATACCGAACTAGAGCTTTGCGCAAACGACGCCAAGCTCAAAGCCAAACAGAGAACGGGAAAGATCCATGCCTTTTTTGTCATGATCACAACGAAGCCATATTGGATTTGTCTTTAGCCTTGTTCTTGTCCTTGTCTTTATCCAAGGAGGCCGTGCCTTCTCCACCCAGAGCTTTCTTGATGTTATCCACAATCACGCTCTCGCTTACCAGGCCCATCGCACGATCCACCACTTTGCCACTACGATCGACAAAAAAACTGGTTGGGAGGCCATCCACACCGCCATATTGATCGGCTACCTTTTCCGTGCCCATCAGGATCGGATAATTGACTCCCATCTTCTTGGCGAACTCACCGATGGTCTTTTCGTCGGTATCGTCCATGGCTACGCCCACGATCTGCAGGCCCTGCGGGCCATACTGCTTCTGCAGCTCCACGAACCAGGGCATCTCCAACTTGCATGGCTCACACCACGTCGCCCAAAAATTCACCAGGACGCCTTTGCCCCGCAACTCGGAAAGCTTCATGCTCTTGTCCGGCTGGCCAAGCACTTTCAACTCAAAATCAGGCGCGACAGAGCCCTTATAATTGCCGACACTCAAATGACCGCCGGTGCTTGCCATCGCTCCGCGCTTGGACGCGGACTTACCCACAAAGAGGAGCCCCGCAACTACCACCACTACGAGACCTACAAATCCTATAGTACGGTTCATTGAAACCTCACATTGTAAAGCGATTGAGGAAGCCGAGTTTGCTGGAAAGCCAGGTGAAGTGCCCCGAGAGGATTAACGCGCCAATGGCGATGAGAAGCACACCGCTGAATTTCTCCACCAAGCTCAAGTGCTTGCGGAAGGTGCCATAGAACCTGAGAAAGCGATCGATGCCCAGGGAGGTCAGTAGAAACGGCACTGCCAGACCGAGCGAATAGACACAGAGCAGCACAATTCCTCTGCTCACGGTCTCGGAGGTAGCCGCCATCCCGAGGATACCCCCGAGGATCGGACCGATGCAGGGGGTCCATCCAAACGCAAAGGCAAATCCGACGAAAAATGCCGCGATGGGGGATTTGCCGCCTTCCACGTTGTGCATCCGCTTATCGGCATACAAGGCCTTGATCTTGAAGACTCCGAGCAGGTGCAGCCCGAAAATAATAATGATGACTCCGGCCACCCAAGTCAGATATCTCTTGTAATCGTGAGCAAGCTGGCCAAGACCAGTTGCCACGGCTCCAAGAATCACGAATACCACGCTAAATCCCAGAATAAACAGGACAGAGTGAAGCATCACAGTACGCATCAGGCGACGGTCGGCTGACTGTAGCTGCTCCACGCTCGCCCCCGAGATCAATGAGACGTATCCGGGGACAAGAGGCAGGACACACGGCGAAAGGAACGACACTAAACCGGCAATAAATGCGGCAATCATGAAGGCTCTTCCGTTCTATTGTAATTGGCCCGCAACATTCTATACAGCGGAATCCCGAAATGAAAAGGCGTTCACCCAAAAGCGACGGAACGATGGAGCGACGGATCGCCCACTCTTAGAACGGACGTGAGAAAGAAACGGATTTCGGGTAGGAGAAAATTGTGCGGCCGGCAAAAAGAGAGGGATCGAGTGCTGCTGTTCACCTCGCGTGATGAATCTTCCGCTGTCTTAATCTTCTGAGACGCAATCGAGCATTGCTTTTTCAAGTAACGCAATTTCGGCAACCCAGTTTCAGCAACCCCACCAAAAACAACAAAGCCGGCGCGCTGGCCGGCCTGGTTCCAATAAAGGCTGGGGATACCCGCTTACTTCTTCTTCGGTGGGACGATTTGGTCTTTTGCAGCTTTGGCGACGCGGAATTTCACCACTTTCTTCGCTGCAATCTTAATGGCTTCGCCGGTCTGCGGGTTGCGGCCCATGCGCGCCTTGCGGTTGGAGAGCACGAGGCGTCCGATGCCATGAATCACAAATACACCGTTCTTCTTGGTCTCGGCAATTGCGAGAGCCGCCAGGTGTTCCAGGACCGCCGAAGCGTTCTTATTGTTGATTCCCGCCTTGTCCGCCAAGTGCCGGGTCACCGCCGTCTTGGTTAAGTGTTTGCCAGTTGCCATCGTTCCTCCTTGAAATGTGGGTGTTTTATACCACTCGTTCCGTATATTACATGAGTAGCGTTTCCATGCAAGCTTTTTTGCCGCATTTTACGCGGGTTTTTTGAACGAGAGCTGTGGAAAACAGCGCCAATAGCGGAGATTCGGCGGGGTCGAGACGCTTCCCTCGGCTGCCTGCGTCATTGTGTCCTGTAAAAGCTGAGCATCGCATCACCCTGACGCAACGTGCGCCGCCGCTGGAGAGCGCCAAACGCGTCTCCAGGATCGAAATGCTTGTCGTGCTCCGCAATCACCAGGCTCTCAGGAGTCAGCAGCGGCGATTGCGCGAGAAGGTTCAAGATTTGCTCATAGTCTCCCATCTTCCGATAAGGTGGATCGAGATAACAAAAGTCGCAGGATATTTCGCGGGATTCCAATCTCCGAAGGGCCACCGCCGCCTCCCGCTCCATGATCTCGGCTTCTTCTTCCCCAATTTTCAAAGCTGCGAGATTTTCGCGGATCGCGCGGGCCGCCCGCGGCGAGGACTCGACAAAGTACGCCATCCGCGCGCCCCGGCTGATCGCTTCGATTCCAATTGCGCCCGTTCCCGCAAACAGATCCAGCCAGACAGAGCCGGGAACGGAAAACGAGACCACGCTGAAGAGAGTCTCGCGCAGGCGATCGGAGGTGGGCCGCGTGTCCGTACCGGGCGGCGCGAGCAGCTTCCGGCTCTTGTATTTACCCGCTATCACACGCACGTAACCCGATCCCTCCTACCGGACATCTAATTTAATGTATAGAATCAGTCTTGCCGATTTCCTACGATTTGGTTACGAAACTTTGATTGCTCAACCTATTGATTGCTGAATAATGAGAAGCGGGTCAATTTTTGCCGGCAGGTTCTTTGGCGTCGAGATACGAATCCACCTGACGTTTTTCTTTCTGCTGCTATTCGTGCTCTGGATCGACTCCTCCCATTCAGGCACCATCGACGCAAGCCGGGTGTTGGGCCTCGTGGCGATCATCTTTGCATCGGTGCTCGTGCATGAGTTCGGCCATGTAGTAGCAGCTGGCCGATTGGGGGTAAACATCCGCGGTGTGATGCTGTTGCCCATCGGCGGCATGGCGGTTGCCGATCCCCATGAGCATTTTGAGAGCGGAAAAAATGCCGTCAAAGAAACGCGGATTTCGTTCGCCGGACCTGCGGTAAGCGCCGCATTGGCGCTGTTTTCCGGCGCAATGCTGCTTCAGTACCAGCCCCTTTCCGCTCTTTGGGTTAAGCCATTTCTAACCACTCACGACTTGCCTCGTAGCTTCTTTTGGGTAAACGTCTTCCTTTTTGCGCTGAATTTGTTACCGGCATTTCCGCTGGACGGAGGCCGGGTGCTGCGGGCGTGGCTGGCGCGCAGGATCGAATTTCAAAAAGCCACACGGCAGGCTGTCACCATTGGCCACATCTTTGCGGCGCTGTTCATGCTCGTAGGCACCCTTTGGACCCCGTGGCTTACCCTAACCGGGCTTTTCATGTTCATGGCGGCGCAGATCGAAGAGCGCACGGTCCTCTTCCAGTCGGTTGTGGAGACGGTCCAAATCGACGACATCATGCTTCGCGAGTTTTCCACGCTCTCGCCCGCAGACACACTAGAAGACGCCTTGGACAAAGCCGTGCACAGCCTGCAGGACGATTTTCCGGTGGTGCGCGGCGGAGACCTGGTCGGCGTGATCAATCGGCACACCATCGTGGATCAACTTCGCAAAGAGGGCAACGGCTACGTCCAGGGAGCCATGAACAGGGCATTTGAGATCGCGGCTCGCACGGAGTCTTTATCTTCGGCCTTTCGCAAGCTCACCGCTCGCGGCTTGACCCTGATTCCGGTTGTAGACCAGGAGAGGCTCGTCGGCATTGTGACCCTGCAAAACCTCATGCACAGCATGGGCCTACTGGCTGAATCGCGGCGCCTGCGCCGGCAGATGGAAGAAACGCAGATCTAGCCCGGGGTCTCCGGGTGGCTCCAGCCCGCTCCTTTGGAGTTCGTTGTTTCAGCGGTGTACACTCTGATTTCACTTCTTACCGCCGGGGTGTTCTCCGTGAAGCATAGATTGTCTCTCATTCTGCTCGCCACGACTCTGTGCGCCGCAGCCGCGGCCCAGCAGCTTACGATTCAATCCATTTATTCCGCGGGACCGTTGAATGCCCCTCTCCCGGACACGATCAAGTGGAGCCCAGATGGCGCCAAGGTTTCCTATATCGTGCGCGGAGAGCAGGGCGAGCCGCAGCTTTATTCCATCGACATAGCAACCGGCAAACCGGCATTGCTGGTGGGTTCCGATAAGCTCGCATCTCTGGCGCCGCCGCTCGCGAAGATCGGCGACGAGCGCGAGCAGGAGCGACGTGCACGCTATTCCGTCGCCGGTTACCACTGGGCTCCGGACTCCAAGCACATTCTCTTCGATGCCAACGGGCAGATCTGGCTCTACTCCCTGGAGAACGGCACCGCCATCGCCATGAGCGCTTCGGCAGACCCGGTCGGCGATCCGAAGTTTTCGCCCGATGGCTCACGGTTGGCTTACATTCGCAATCACAACCTTTATGCGCGGCCAGTCAAAGGCGGGGACGAGGTCGTGCTTACCCGCGATAAAGACGAAAACATCCTGAACGGCGAGGTTGACTGGGTTTACGCAGAGGAGTTGGACGTACGCAGCAACTACTTCTGGTCGCCGGACGGCGTTAAGATCGCATTCCTTCGCATGGACGAAGCGCAGGTTCCCACCTACCCGATTGAGGATTTCATCCCGACGCACCCCACAGTGTCCCAGGAGAAATATCCAAAGGTGGGCGACCACAACCCCGAAGTTCAGGTCGGCGTGTTGAACGCTCGGGGCGGCGGATTGAAATGGATTCATCTGACCGACGACAAGGACGTTTATGTTCCCCGCTTCGGATGGGTCCGCCCCGGCCTGCTGTGGGCCATGGTGCTGAACCGCAAGCAGAACCAGCTTGATCTTTATTTCGTGGATACTTCGAATGGAAAGTCGAGACGGGTGCTCAGCGAGACCAGCGATACATGGATCGACGTTGACGACAATTTTGCCATCCTGAAATCAAGCGACAAATTCATCTGGTCAAGCTGGCGCGACGGACACACTCATCTTTATCTTTATTCATTCGACAAAGACAAGCCCCTTGCCGCCGATGCCCGCCTTGAGAACCAGATCACCAAAGGCGACTTCGAGGTCTTCAGCATCGAGGCTCTGGATGACGCCTCCAACACGGTGTACGTCACCGCCAACGCAGGAGACGATCGCCAGCGTCACCTGTGCTCAGTACGGATCGACGGCAGCGACTTCCAGAACCTGACCAAGTCGCAGCCGGGAACCCACTCCGGCGTGTTTGCGCCCACCGCGAAATATTACGTCGATACTTTCTCCACGCTGATGACGCCTCCGCAGCTTTCATTCTGCCGCACCAACGTGAATTGCGATGTTTTCTGGAAACCGCAGAATCTCGATGCCTATAACCTGGCTGCTCCCCAGTTCGTGGATTTCAAAGCCCAGGACGGTACGCTGCTCCGCGGCAAGCTTTTCTTGCCTGCGGGATCGGCGGGCAAGAAAATTCCTTTGCTGATGAACCCTTATGGCGGGCCTCATGCTCAGACCGTGGTGGATGCCTGGGAAGGTGCAGGATTACTCTTCAACGAGATCCTCTTGCGGGACGGCATCGCGGTCCTGGAAGTGGACAACAGAGGCATGGGAGGCAGAGGCAAGAAATTTACCGGCGCCCTGCTTCGCAACTTCGGCGAGGTTGAGCTGCAGGACCAGTTGGCGGCGTTGGATCAGGCCCTGGCGAGGTTTCCTCAACTGGATGCAAATCGGCTGGGATGGTGGGGCTGGAGCTATGGCGGATTCATGACACTCAATGCCATGACGCATTCCGACCGTTTCAAAGCGGGGGTTGCAGTCGCTCCGGTGACGGATTGGCACGACTATGACAGCATCTACACGGAGCGCTACGAGGGACTGGTGCCCGAGTTCGAATCCGCCTACAAGAAAAATTCCCCAATCAATTTTGCCTCCCACCTCCACGGCCATCTGCTGGAGGTTCACGGCACCAGCGACGACAACGTACACATGCAAAATACGCTGCAAATGGTGAACGCCTTCATCAACTCGGGAAAGCAGTTTGATCTTCTTCTATATCCTCGCAAGACTCACGGCATCGGCGGCCAGGCGGCGCGCGTCCACCTGTTTACGCGGATCCGCGACCACTTCCGCCGTGAGTTGCTGGGGCTGGAACCCGCTGCCGAGGGGAGCGCAGAGTGACGAACCAAACCATTTCCCTTGGTGATTTTGAGCTGGTGTCCATTTCCGATGGGAACTACATCACGGATGGAGGCGCTTTTTTTGGTGTGGTGCCCAAGGTGCTGTGGCAGCGCAAGGTCAAATGCGACGACTTAAACCGGATCGTCGTGGGGCTCAATTCCGTGCTGGTGCGCACGGGCAAGCAAAACATTCTGATTGAGACCGGCATTGGCAATAAGCTGCCGGAAAAACAGAAGAAAATATGGGAGTCGCAGGAAAAACTGCTCGAAAACCTGCATGCCGCGGGACTTGCACCGGAAAACATCGATATCGTCATCAACTCCCATCTGCACTTCGATCACTGCGGCTGGAATACGGTGTACAAAAATGGCGTTGCCGTCGCCACCTTTCCCAAAGCCAAGTACTACGCGCAGGAAGCCGAGTGGAAACATGGCTGCTTGCAGCTTGAACGCGACAAGGTCAGCTATATCAGCGACAATTACGATCCGCTTATCTCCTCCGGCCAGATGCAATTGTTGAATGGCGCGGCGGAGATCGCTCCGGGTATCTCTGTGGCTATCTATCCAGGGCACACACGCAACATGCAAGCGATTTTCATCCGCAGCGGCGGGAAGACTGCCTGCTATATCTCCGACCTGATTCCGACAACGTGGCACCTTGAGCTAACCTGGGTGCTCTCCTACGATCTGTTTCCGCTTGAAACCATTGAGAATCGCAAGAGATATTACGCCAGCGCCATACCCGAAAACTGGCTGACGATCTTTACGCACGACCCGAATATCCCCTGGGCCCATCTAGAGCGCGATGGCAACAAGATAACAGCCAAATCCGTTTAATTTTCCACTCAGGCACGAACGATGTGACCGAGGTGCAGATCGCAAGGGCCCCATTCACAGGACGGCCCTTGCCAGGGCGTGTAACATATTTCGTCCATGCGTTTGCTCATCCTCATCCCGCTCCTGCTTCCCTTGTGCCGAGCGCAAACGCTTCGCTATTCGCCGGTGGAGCGGCCTCTGCTTCTTGAACGGGCGACAGAGATTCCCTCCAGCCATGAGGAACGCCTCCGGAAAATCAAAGAGATGTTTGTCGATGCCGGATGCTCTGGCGACAATTTGAGTGAGCAAACCGTGGATGCGGCGGGAACAACCAACGTAATCTGCCGCCTCGAGGGCGATAGCGACAAAACGATTCTCGTCGGCGCGAATTACGACCAGGAGTCCCCCGAAAACTGGAACGGCGTGTCGCTGCTGCCGAGCCTGTATCAGGCGCTGGAGGCAAAGAGGCGGCGCCACACGTTTCTGTTCGTCGCCTTTGCCAATGAAACAGGGGCCCAGAGCGCCGTATCCGGCTCACGTCTGTTCGCGGGGAAGATGAGCAAGGCGCAAGTGGACCACGCCGCCGCCATGGTGGACCTGCGCGCGCTTGGTTTTTCGCCGACCAAAGTTTGGCTCAGCCACTCCGACAAAGAGTTGGTCAAGGCTCTGGTGGTCGCGATGTATGCTCTGCGATTACCTTTCAGCCAGGTAGAGCTGGATAGCTCGGCGGGCGCCCCGTCCGATGCTTTTGCATCGCTGCGCATTCCGCAGATCACGCTACACTCCCTGACGCGAGAAGCCGTGGAGGATCTGCGCGAGAAGCAAGACCCTCCGGTGCAATTTCGCCCCGATAACTTCTACGACTCCTACCACCTGATCTGCGGATACCTCGTCTATCTCGACGAGACCTTGAAAACCCCAGTGCGAAGAAAGCTGCCCAGACGATAGAGGTCAGATAGAGGTCCAGCCACGAATGTCCCGGCGACTTGATAGGTCATATCGACGAATAAAGCAGCCATAAGCGCCGCCCAGCTTCCTGAGCCAAGTTGGGGTGGTGATACTCCTAAAAAGCTTAGGTCTAGGATAAATTGATTCCACTTGATTTTTGAGACCAATTTTTTTCAGCCCGAAAATCAATGCGAAATCAATCTATATCAAATTCGGCCCTTCCCCATGACCGCATGAAGTCGCCGGTTATACCTGGAATTTGATAGTTCGTATCAATCAGAATGCAGAATGGGCGGGTAGATTCCCTTCCAAAACCCAAATCGATTATTTCGGGGCAGCATTATGCCGCTGGACCACCGAAAAAAGCATATGGTCTGGGGGAGTTCTTCAATATCGGCGTTTCTCCTGCTTCGCGTCCCATTCCCGTAGGACCTGGGCCGCTTCGTCACCGATGCTTACAGCCATAGGAAGACTGCGTTCTGCGGTCGCCAGCGCTAGCTGACTGTAGATGAAGCTGTCATCAAAGCCGGCCTGGGCCGCGTCGAAGCGCGATGCCCCGAAAAATACCGCTCGCAGGCGGCTCCAGTAGATCGCACCCAAACACATGGGACATGGCTCGCAGCTTGAATAGATCTCGCAATCCGTCAGTTGAAAGACGCCTAGATTCGAGCAGGCCAGCCGGATCGCCACCACCTCGGCGTGGGCTGTAGGATCATTCAAAGCTGTCACTGAATTGCCGCCTTCGGCGACAATCTCTCCATTCCGGACGACGACGGCCCCAAAAGGACCGCCCTTCAATGAATTCATGCTTTCCCGGGCGAGAGCAATGGCCCTGCGCATGAACATCTCGTTGGGCGGATGCAGCTTAGAAGATGCAAGACTTTCCTGGGTCATGGATGATTCGTCTTTGGTCTTTACACGGGTCTTTAAACGAAGCCTTCGTCATTGCGCAGCCGGCTGGCCTGCCTGAGCGACAGTCTTCTGGCCTCCGAAGCCTGGCTCATTGATCGAGCGGGTTTCAAGGGAGGGAGCGTATTTCTTCAACACGTCGCCAATTTCGCTGGCCTTACCGATCACAACGAAAACCAGATTGTCCAAGGGGTAGTACTGCTTGATGACCCGCTGCGCATCGGCCATGGTCATGGCGTTGATCTGCGCATAGAAGTTGTTGATTTCGCGCTCATCCAGCCCATACTGCTCCAACTCCGCAATCAGGAAGGCAAGCTGTCCCGATGTCTCGATGGTCGGCGGGAACTGGCCCTGAATATAGTTCTTCGCGGATTTCAGCTCTTCCTCGGTAATGCCCTTCGCATGCAGGCGCTGGAGCACGTCCAATGTTTTGTCGAGCGCCTCTCCGGTAGTGGCGTTCTTGGTGTACGAAGAGATCACAAAAGAACCGCGCACCCGCTTTTCATCGAAGAAGGAATTCGCTCCGTAAGTCAGCCCGGATTTGATTCTCAACTCCGAGTTCAACATGGAGGTAAAGCGGCCTCCAAACAGCGTATTGACCACACGCAGATAGACGCGATCGGCATTGGTGCGGGCCACACCCACATTGCCGATGCGATAGTAAGTCTGGGTCGCATCCGGCTTATCGATCAGCAGAAGCCTGCGTCCGGTAGAGGGAGTTGGCTCCGCCAAATTGATTTTCGGAGACTGACGGGAAGGCCATGCCTCAAACTTCTGGGTGATCAGCTTCTCCATTTCAGCGGAGGAGAAATCGCCAGCTACGGCAAGGATTGTATTGCCAGGGGTATAGAACGCTTCATAGAACCTGGCTGCATCCTCTTGCGTTAGCGCCGCCATCGACTTCTCATCGCCGCCGACTGGCCGTCCGTATGGGTGGCGGTCAAAGAGATAAGCATTAAAGTAAGCGCCTATCACCGCTTGCGGCTGGTCTTTCGCGGCCTTCAGCCCATCCACACGCTGTTTGAGCAGCTTGGAGAATTCATCTTGCGGAAACGACGGCCTGAGCAATGCCTCGCTTAGCAAATCCAGCCCTTCCGCCAGGTCTTTCTTCACAAACTCAGCGGAAACCACGGAATAGTCCGTGTTGACGTTGGTGGTGAACTCACCGCCAATAAAGTCGAGAGCCGTGGAGAACTGCTCAGCCGAACGAGCCTTGGAGCCTTTCCGCAGCAGGCTCGCGGTCATCAAGGCAATGCCTTCTTTGCCTGCTGGATCGGCCGCCGACCCCGCCTTCACGATTACATCGAACGCAATCAGCGGAACGCTATGCTGCTCAAGAAGCAGCACGGTCATTCCATTCTTGAGGCGTACCCGTTTGTAAGCCGGAAGTTTCAACCCGCTGGTCTGAGCTATAGCCGATACAGCGCCTAGAACCACCGAGACGGCAAGAATAAAAGACAGGAGCCTTCGCCTCATTTTGTCTTCTCCCATAAATCTTTATTTTCCCGGCGATCCGGTGACGCCGGTGGCAATCGCCTTTACGAGCGCTTACTGCTTGGCTGTCTCGGTCTTTTCGGGAATCAGCGTAGCAACCGTTCGATTCTTATCGGTGAAATACTTCTTAGCGACCCGCATCAGATCTTCTTTTGTCACTTTGTTGTAGCTATCCACAGCGGTAAAGAGCTTCTGGTAGTCGCCAAAAAACACCTCATAGGTCCCGAGTGTGTTCGCACGTCCGCTGATCGTATTCATCGACCGATAAAATTCAGCGGCCACGATATTCTTGGCCTTTTCAAGCTCGCGATCGGTCACCGGCTCCGTTTTCATACGCTCGAGTTCCTCATAAACGGCCTTCTCCACCGCCTGGGGATCGACTCCCGCCTTCGGCGAGCAGTTAACCGTAAACAGAGTCGGATCGAGTGATGTGCGAATCCCGCCGTTGACGTTGATTGCCAACTGGTCCCGGTCTACCACGCGACGGTACATGCGCGAGCTTTGTCCAGCAAACAGGATCGTTTCCAAAATCGTAATCGGGTAATATTCGGAAGAGGCACTTTCGGGAACGTGATAGCCCATCATCACGATGGGTAGCTGCGCGAACTTCTTGATGACAACGCGTCGCTCGCCGATTTGCTCCGGCTCAAGAGTGGTCACTTTGGGCGGCGGCGCATGAGAAGGAATCGGCTCCAACTTCTTGGCTGCGAGCTGAAAAACTTCTTCCGCTGAAACGTCGCCTACCACCACCATGGTGGCGTTGCTGGGAGAATAGCCAATCTCAAAATGGCGCTTGAGATCGTCCATCGTCCAATTTTCAATATCCACCATCCAACCAACCACCGGCCACTGATAGGGATGGGCGGTAAAAGCAGCCGCCCATAGCTGCTCGCTCAACAGCCGGTTGTTATTGTTCTCAACGCTGGTACGGCGTTCGGACGCCACCACGCCGCGCTCCGAAGCGATCTTGGCCGGATCGAAGCTGAGGTTTTCTATCCGATCGGCCTCAAGATCAAAAATCACATCCAGTGCCGAGCGGGGAAACCAGTCCTGGTACACGGTTACATCGTTGCTGGTATAGGCGTTATTGGCGCCACCAGCGGCCTCCATGGTGCGGTCAAACTCACCCGGGCCATATTTCTTGGCGCCGTTGAACATCATGTGCTCGAAGAAGTGCGAGACGCCCGTGGTTCCCGGCCGCTCGTTGCGCGACCCAATGCGATAGAACGTGTACATAGCGACATTGGGAATCGTGTGATCCTCCTGCACCATTACTTTGAGGCCATTTTTCAGCGTGCGTGTTTTGACCTCAAAGGTCTGCGCATCCGCCGCGATGGCGACGAGGGAGAGAATGGCCAGCGCTGCAAGCCCGCTTCCCCGCTTGGTTCCTATCGTGAATCTCATGAATCCCCCGGTCGTCCTATTGAGTTTTGGGCCAGAATTTTTGTGCGGCCTATTCGATCTTTCCACAAGCTTGGTCTTTTATGTTGAACTGTGAATTGTAAACAAGTGCATCGCAAAGAAGTTCGATCGTTCGGAAGGCCGTTGGCTCCGGCGGAAAGCATTTACTTCTCGGCAACCGCCTTCATGCTTGCCAAGCCTGCTTCAAAGTCCTTTCCAATCCTATTGTCCATGTTGAAGAAGATGCCCATGACCTTCATCATGTACGGACTCCGGCCTTCCATGTCCCAAGTGACCTTGGTAGATTCGCCTTCGCCCTCCAAGTTGAATTCAACCGTATTGTGAGCCTCAAACGGCTTGATGAAATCAAGCTTGATCACAATCTTTGACGATGGCGCGGCCGACATGATTTCCATGCGTCCAGCACCCGCCTTGCTGCCCTCCCATGCATACACAGAGCCCTTGCCGCTGGCTGCGCCATCAAAGGTCCGTTTCATGGCCGGGTCCAGTTTTTCCCACGGCGACCATGATCCCCAATTGTGAAAGTCGCTAATGAGAGGGAATATCCTCTCCGAAGAGGCACGGATATTGGCAGCGCGCTGCACTCGGAAGGTATCGGGCCTGGTGGCTGCCAAGATCAAGAACAAGGCAATCAAAACTGGAAGCGCAACCATGATGATGATGAGCATTGGTTCCTTCAAATCCCTTCTTTCTTGTCCACCTTATCCGAGAATCCTATGCGCATGAGTACGGGCTCGACTCTCAGCCATTGCCCGTTCTGCATCGCCCCCTTTCTACCGCGTTGCCGGGTAGTTTTCAAGCCCTCTTCCTTCAAGCCCTATTTCAATGTTTCGGTCCGCTCCAGTTGGTCCGCGGAGGCGCTTCCTTTGTTCCTTAGCCGATGCCCTTTTTCCTATTGCCCGGCGTCCCCATTCAAAGTTGGAGTCGCAACCTTCGCGGCTGCAATCCCCAAAGGGCGCTCCTCGGACGCAGGCCAGTTCTTGGAAGCGATGAAGGCCCGTATTTGCCGCTCTCTCTCCTGGGACGAGGGGTGCGATTGGAAATATCCTTCGAGGCTTTGGATGGCCACCTGAGAAAATTCCTGATCCGGGGCGCTGGCCTTCAAGACATACTGCTGCTCCAGGTTCTCAAAAACCTGAAACATATGAATTGCGCCCTGCGGCGAATACCCTGCCATTACCGCCAGAGCCGTTCCGTCGCGATCGGCTTCAAGCTCCTGCTCTTTGCTGTAGCCGGCCTGGAAAAGCTCTACCGGAAGCCCGATAAGAACGGAGAGCGCCGAGTTCCGTAGCGCCATCTTTTCATTGCAGTGATAGTGATCGATGTGCTCGGCTTCATGGCCCAGGACGGCTGCAAGCTGGTCCTCTGTCTTCATCAGCTTGAATAGCCCCTCACTAATGAAGATATGGCCTCCGGGCAGGGCAAATGCGTTGACCAGATTCTTGTCGGGGATAAAGTGAACGCGATAGTCCAGCCTGCGGCGAGTGTGAATGGTAACGCGCCGCCCCACGGAAACCATATACTTCTCAATGGCGCGATTGCCTTCATCACTCCAACCGGGTTGCTGAAGATACCGGGAGGCGAGGGCGTCTCCAAGGCTAATTTCTTCCTCGTCTGAAAGCCGGGTGACGCGAGCGGGCACGCGGCTGATTTCGCGCTGGGTCTCAGCCAGCACGTTCAACGCCGCCTCCGGGCCTACGCGGCCCTCGCTCTTGCGGCGCTCACTGTAATAAAGCACGGCTCCGGTGAGCACCACAAATGCAACCACGATCAACCAGCGCTTCATAGGTAGTCGCTCAATGCCTCCCGGTTCCTGCCATAAAGATAACGGACTACTAGCAAGATACCTCCAACGCCTATCAACGTGAGAACACGCGCACTGACGTCTTCGAAGCGCCACACATCCCAAACGACGATCTTCGCAACACAGATCATCAACAATCCCAAGCCGGTCAGGCGATAGCTGCGCTGCTTGGCAAACAGAGCGAGAACAAAGATGACAAGTCCCTCGCCTCCCCAGGCCAAAGTAACCAAACCCGGTTCCCTAATCGCCAGAAACATGGCCGTCAGAATGACCGGAACAAAAAACATTGGCTGCTCTGGACGCTGCAACAACCTCTGCCACCACGCAGCCTGATCGGTCGTCGCCGCGTTAGCCGACACCATCGACCGCAAACGAAAAGCGATGGGGATTCCAATCGTCAGCAGCGCGATCGCTACGATTGAGTTCGGCGTGCTGCCGGAAAAGGAGTCCTTCAGGTTGTAGAAGTTGTGCATCACCAAGCGAAAGGCCACCACAGCCAGCATGATCAGCGCCTGATACGAGAATACTTCGATACGTGTCCGCCAGGCCACTACCAACAACGCCAGGATAATCACAGAATAGCCAACGGCTACCATTTCGGGAGGCATTTCGAAACGGACTAGTGCGGCGAGTGTGGCTGTGCCTACGATGGTCAGGCCATACTCGACAAACCTGCGAAGGCTCAATCGATTGGGATCGATTTCTTTGGCGTGCAGCCGCGCATAGACCCAAAAATAAATAGGGACCAGTAGCAAAGCCGTGAGAACGGGTGGATCTACCAACTTTTCTAAACGGTAGCTTGCGGAAAGCGTGTTCAAGTTGGCATAGAAAATATGGGCGAAGCTGCAAAGAAATGCGACATATCCCTGGGCGCGCATGTAGGCCGATGCACGGGCGTAGCCTATCTCAAACAGTACCAGGCCAAACGCGGCCCAGGCGAGCGACACGTTGATGGGCTGCAACTGATACCAGGCTAACCACGTCAATAGCATCGATCCGGCCCAAGAGTAGAGTTGCGACACGCGGGCATTTCCAATTCCTTCGGCGATGCGCGTGATCCTGGTCAGCGTATAGAGCAGCACGGCCGTTATGAGAACGGTCTCAAGCTGAAGAGCAGACTGGCGATAGACAGGCTGCAGATTGACGTAGAGCATCGAGGCAGCCGCCAGGAACGAGAGCAGGTGCGTTTGCCAAAGCAGCGCGCGATCTTTCCAATAGCGGGCGGCCAGTCCGAGCACTGCCGCGAGCCCGATCCAGAGAACACCCGTCCATGGACGCGCAGTCCATGTCTCTTCAAAAACGAGAATGCCCAGCAGGATCGTTCCCGCCCACGGATAAACAGGAACCAGCAAGGGATGTGGGCTCCAACGAGCAAGCAGATACGTGCTGCCAGCAACCAAGGTCACGGCAATGAGACGATAGCTCAGGTGATGGAAGGTGGGAGTGTCGTTGGAGAAATCCAGCAACAGCGTCCATGCAAACGTCAATGCTGTAAGCGCAAAAGCCTGCCATTTGAACTCCGTTCGCTGGAGGATCTGCGCGGTAGCGGCCAGCGCCAACGCAAGCGCAATCCAAAGAACCGCCGTCCACCAGTCATGATTCCGAGTCTGGAGGCCGATCATCAAGACAAGCAGACCCGTGGCCAGCCAGCGGTAGACGCCGGCACACAGAGCTCTGTGAAGGCTTACTCCAGTCTCCACCAGCCAGGAGCCTAGATAAAGTGCTGCAGCCACGGTCCCGAAGGTAAGGACGCGCAGAGGAACGCCGTGCCAATTCGCGCCTTCTCCGAGCGAAAAACCCCGAATGGCCACATCGGCTACTGCCGCTAGCGCGATCCAATGACTCTGATACACCAAGTCGGCGATTGAGAACCGGCGGCCAAACCACGCCAAAACTACGACTAGCAAGGCTAGCACTGCAGCTACGGCACTCTCCGGAACAAAGAGGTAAACGGCGCACACGGTAAAGAGGCTGGCCATGTAGGAGAGAACAACAAGAGATTGTTGATCGATCGCCCGCTTCACCGGGCTGAACAAATCCATCCATTTCGACAAGCGCGTCAGAACATGGGCATTGGCGTAAAAGACCACGGCTATGACTGCGAAGATGAGGCTAAGCGCCTGATCGTGACGGACTGTCCCATCCAAGAGGACTTCCTCCAAGACAGCTACCTGAGTCGCGTACAGGTAAAAGGCCACAAGGAACGAGAGAATCGTTCCAAAGCTGCAAAACAGCTTCTCTTTGGTGAAAATTCCAGCGAGCAAGAAAGCTTCTGCGCCCGCGAGCCAGATCAGTTCCAGTGAATGAGTCCCGGCAAAGCGGATCGGAATCGCCGCAGCCATCAACACAGCGCCAAGGCTGGAAAGAACCATGAAGGGCGTGATCCTGCGCTTTGCGGCAGGCAGTTGTCCCAACGTGAACTCAATCGCGCCCAGGGTCAACAAAGCCCAAAACGCCCACTGCGGATGTAGCGATTGATACTTCATGACCGCCAGCATCAAGATGGTGTTGAGCAGGGCGGCAACTGTGGAGACGGATTCCTGATGCTTACCGGAAACCTTGCGCACCAGATAAGAAATCCGGAAGATCGCCCAATAGCCGGCAATCAGAGCCACACTCAAATTCGGGTCAGGAACTCTCTGAAGCGTCAGCTTGCTCTCATAGATCCAGCGAAAATGATTCAGAAACGCAGCGAGAATGCCGAAGACTTCCAACTCAAACCAGCCTCGACGGATCACAAGCACCGTCAACCCCGCAACCAGCATGCCGCCTGCAATCAGATCGTAGGGCGGATCGGAGTTGATGGCGACCGCCACAAAGCCCATAAGAAACGCAATACCCGTTACTGCCTGTGAGTTGTACCGAAGCGTATGCCAGATCATGAACACCGCAACGGCCACCAGAAAGAACAGTCCAGCCGTGGGTGAATGGATGATGCGAACCGCATCCACATGGCTGATCGCGTAGGTAATTAGAAATGTGATGGCCCACCCACCGCCGATCAAGGCGCGGCCCAGGCTTTCTTGATCGCGCTTCCTCTCCAGCAGGACTCCACCGGCAAGAACTCCCAAAGCGGCCGGATAGAGCATGGCAACTCTCCCCCACGCGGGGATGTGGCCCCACTGGGATGCGATCCAGTAGGCCACGCCTACTACAACCAGCACAATGCCCAGCCTCGGCAGCCAGTTGGTACCGAGTGCCTCTTCGCGGAAAACTTTTTTGGTCTTTTCCGCAGGCTTACCAGCGGGCGACAAGCTGAATGTGGGTGCTTGCCCCGCCACAGTTCGCGGCAAAGGATTGGGATTGGGCACCTGCGATGACGCACTCACAGGCGGCGGGGTGGGTATGCTTGCCGCAACTTTGGGTATAGCTGCCGTTGTGGACGCCGTTACCGAAGGAATAGCGCTCGAAGCGACAGCCGTCGGAGAAACATCCGGTGGAGCCGCTTTCGGCGTCACCGTTTCACTTGTCACTGACGACTGCTGCCCTGGCGTTGAAACTGGTTTCCGGAAAGGTATTCCGCCAATCTCTTGAACCTTCGCGGACGCTGCCGCCACAGGCGGCGCTGTTTGCGGAGCAAGGACAGGCGGAGCGATCGCGTGGGGCAGAACTGGAACAGACGGCCTTGGAACGGACGGCCCCGGAACAGATGGCCGATGCGGGGGATCTTGAATCGCCGGTGTTGCAGGCACCGGAACCGCGGCTGGTTTAGCGGCCACCGGAGCTTGTGGTGCAGCTCTCTCGACGGCCGTATGCGCCGGCTGCTGGGCGACTGTGGCGGCCTCTTTGGCTGCCGCGCTCGCGACCAGAGCCGCCGCCCTCTCATGCAAAGCAAGCTGCTCGCCTCGGTGTTCCAGCAAAGCAAGTTTCGACCGGAGTGCGTTGATTTCTCGACGAAGTTCCTCGCCCTCTTCCCGGCGGCGGCGATCAATCACCATGCTGTAGCAAACAGCGGGCAGGCAAACGATAGCCCAAAGAAACAGGGCTCCAACAACATATTCCATCGACACGATCCTGTGGGCAAAAACGTTCTCTTGTTGCCCGCATTGTAGAACGGAGCTGCTGGAAAGTCTTGCGGTATTTTACTTATCTGCTTTATTGACTTACGGTTGCAGACAGCTCAAATGCCTGCACCGAAGAGGGAGGAACCGGCATCGGCTGCGGGCCGTTCAGAAGTTCTTCAAAGAATCTTTCTACGCTGGCCAGGATTTCCGGCCCTTCACGGGCATCATAGACCGCCCTGCGCAACGCACCGCCGTTGGGGACGCCATGGGTAAACCAAGCAACGAACTGCTTCATCTTTCCCCCGGACCCATGCATCTGTTCTTCCACCAGCATTTTGAAGTAGGTCCGGATCATCTCGTAGCGGTCGGCTTCCGTCGGCTGATCGTAGGTTCCGGTGTCGCTATATTGGCGAATCTGTCGGAAGATCCACGGATTGGAGGCGGCCGTCCGGCCAATCATGATTGCATCGCAGCTGGTCTGAGCTACCATAGCGACCGCATCTTCCGGCGTGCGAATATCGCCATTGCCGATCACCGGAATCTTCACCGCATCCTTGACAGCGCCGATCCACTCCCATCGCGCGTTGCCGCTATATCCCTGCTCCCTGGTGCGCGCATGAAGCGCAAGGGCATTCAATCCGCAATTCTCCGCCATGCGCGCCAGTTCCACGCACACAATGTTCTCGTCGTCCCAGCCCAGGCGGAATTTCACCGTAAAGGGGATTTTGACCGCCGCGCGAACCATCTCGAAAATCCGGCCAATGACCGGCAAATCCTTGAGTAATCCGGAGCCGCCGTTGCACTTGACTACCCGCTTAGCCGGACAGCCGAGATTCAGATCGATGAGGTCAAACCCAGCGTTCTCGACAATCTTGGCCGATTCAGAGAGCGTGTACGGATCGCTGCCAAACAATTGTGCCGAGATGGGGTGCTCGTCGGGATAGAAATGCAGGTAACGGCGGCGCTTGGATTCGCGCGTGCGAAACAAGCCATCCGCCGAGGTGAACTCGGTCATGAGTAGGCCGCAACCGGACCGCTCCTCTTTTTCTGCCTGTTCTGCCTGCTTGAGATTCGACTTGACTGGTTGTTCCGGCTGTTCCGCTAAATACCGCTGCGTCTGCTCAGATTTCCCTGCTTGGACAGTCTGATCCATTTGGATCCCTTGGACAGGGGAATCGGGCGGGGCCATGATGCCGCCGGATGGGCGTGTAAAGCTGGCATTGCGGATGAACCGACGAAACACGGTATCGGTAACCCCCGCCATGGGCGCAAGCACGGTCGCCGGCGCTACGCGGACTCCGCCGATCTCCACACACTCCGGCACATGCCCGCCTTTGGCTAAAGCGTGCTCTTGAACCGGATTTTCCCAGAACTTGCGCATAGCTCAGATTCTACTCACCAACTGGATCGATCAACAGTAAGACTTTTTCGAGTGGGGGGATTTCCTACAGGCATCCGAGGGAAGTATCAAGGTTAGCAATTGCTCAGAAAATAAGGGGCGGAAAATCCCAACGAAGCCAGGTTTCTCGCTGAAAATCGCGCTTCTTTGCTCTTTGCTTCGTTGATTTTCTATGGGACTTTCTGCCCGTTTTGCCGTTGATTCTGGACCGCGCTGCAACTTCGACGCTGGAAACGCCGAGCCTTATTTCTTGGCTGCTTTTTCGTACTTGCGGCGGTAACGCTCCACTCGACCAGCGGTATCAACCAGCTTCTGCTTGCCGGTAAAGAACGGATGGCATGCAGAGCAGATTTCCAGGCTGATGTCGCCCTTATGGGTCGAGCGGGTGACGAACGTGTTGCCGCACGCGCAGTGGACGCGGATTTCTTCGTATGCGGGGTGAATAGCTGCCTTCATGGACTCCTAAACCTTTCGTATTGCAAACTTTTATTTTAACTTAAGATGAAAATATTGGCTACAGGTCGCATTTTCCCGCCAGAAATATTAAGTATCCATTTGAGCCTGCCACGGCACTGAGAAATATCTCCATCTAGAATGCCAGCTCAGCATAGATGCGACTCGTCGATTCGCCGCTCATTCCCTTCCAAACTTAGATCGGATCAAACTCGCCGGTGCTGATCATCGACTCAGCAATCTTACGGGCTTGCTGGAACTTATTGGTCTCAGGTGTGTCGCCTCCCGAGGGCGGCGCTTTCAACAGCTTGTCCAGCTCTTCATCGAAAAGTTGCGAGACAAATTCGGGCGTATGCGCCACCGGTTTGCCATCATCACCGAGAACCGTGACCTGCTGCCTGTGCTTGATGCGCTGGGCGATCATCAGGCGATAAATACGATCTGTGGCGAGATCTTCCATGTAGCCATCCAGGAGGCTGGCCCCGCGGTCATTCAATACACCGTTGCGATAGCGAATCACGGTGCGAATGGCCGCGCGGGTTCCGGTGAGCGTCTTCTGCCCAACTCCCTCTGGGATAGGGCGAAGATCGGGGTAACGTTCCGCATCCACATGCCAACGGCCTAGTTGATTGGGGTTGGGGAACTGGTCCACAGCAATCTGATTCTGGTCCGGATGACCGGTCCAGGCTCCGTCCATACCGCAGTTGGCTTCGTTCTTTTTATCTTTCTCCAGAACCGCAAGGGCGCGCGCATTCAACTCGGCATCTTCACGATTGGGGAAAAGAGCGGTCATGCCGCCGATGGATAGGCAGCCGCGCTTGTGGCAAATCTCCGGCATCAGTTCGCGCAAATTCTGGAAGAACTTCACATCGTGCGGGATGGTGTTCCGGTCAGGCAACACCCAAGCAGCGTCGTTCAGGTTGAAGTGAATCAGGCTGGCCATGTAATCCCAGCGGCCAAGGTTTAATCCAAGAATGTGATCGCGCAGGTTATAGAGGAACTCTTCCATCTGGTAAGCCATCGGATGAGCTTCCACCAGAGCCATGCACTTGATGGTATCCGGAGCCCAGCCCTTCCATTTGGCCACTGCCTTGAAAACGTCGTTCCACCAAAAGGCCTCTTCCGCCGACTCCGATTTCGGAATGTAGATAGTAAGCGGATGCTTCAGTTCTTCTGCTTTAATGTCGAAGATTAGGCGGCAAAGGTCGTAGAGAGAAGCCGATGTGAGTTCCTGGGGGCTGCCCGGCACAATGCCGCGCTGGCTAAGATGCAGTCCCCGCACGCGAATCAAAATTACCGTCTTACTGGCCTGAATTTCGACCTGCCGATTGCGCTTCTTGTCGAAGTAGCTCAGTTTCCCGTGCAGGGCGCTCAGGCTGTTGGCAATGCCGCGCTCCAGAACGTGCCAATGATTGGCCATGGAATCTTCCAGGTCGATCATCACGCCGGGTGCGCCAGAGTTGAGCATCTTCACGACCAACTCACCGTCATCAGCGGGGCCAGTCATCTGATTGCGCTGGTCCTGGCACCAGGCAGGAAGAGTGGTTTTCCAATCGCTCTGGGTCGCCGGAGAAGGTGGCAGGTGATTCGGCTTGTTTCCCTTGAGAGAGGCCTCCAAGACCTGGGCACGCTTGCGAATCAATTCCTGCTGCCGGGGCGTAAACTGCTTATGGAGCGGCAGGTAAAATTCGAGGAAGCCCTTGGGCAGATGTTCCTCCGGGCGAAAATCGGCAGGCGGTGTGTTGATGTCGAATCCGCGCACGTGGCCCTTGGCCTCGGCAATATCGGTGGGCATGGGAGGATCTCCTGTCTGTTTTGAGGTATTAACAGCGGGTGAACTCAAAATGCTAAGTAGGCGGTTGCGTTGCTGTCAAATCATGGCCTTGGATCTGGGCGATTCGAGAATCTTCTTTACAAAATCGCCTGTTCCCGCGGTTGCCGATGATATTTTCTTAAGAAGATCCCGAGTATCCCAATGAGTACCCCTCCTCAAACCAAGGCTGAATGTCCTATTTGCGACGGCACCGGTTGGAAAATCGTGGAGGTTCCAGGCAAAGCCAGCCGTTCCTCGCGGTGCGATTGCCGCGTAGAGAATCGAAACCTACGGCTGCTGCGCCAGGCCCGCATTCCAGCACGCTACGAACATTGCACGCTCGCAGATTTTAATGACGCCTTTGACGGAGCGCATCGCTCGCTGGCAAGCGCACGTCTGGCGGCCGGAAGGTTTGTAGAAGAGTATCCCCTTGAAAAAACCGGGATTCTTTTTACCGGCCGGATTGGAGTGGGAAAGACCCATCTGGCAGTTGGGGTTATCCGGGAGCTGATTCTAGGCAAGGGCGTGCCATGCCTTTTCTACGATTACCGCGAACTGCTGAAAGAGATTCAGAATTCCTACAACCCGAGCGTGCAGACCACCGAGCTTGAGATTTTACGGCCTGTGTTTGAGGCCGAAGTGCTGGTGCTCGATGAGCTAGGAGCCGTGCGGCCCACGGAATGGGTATGGGACACGGTGAGCTACGTTGTGAATTACCGCTATAACGAAAAGAAAACAACCATCATTACCACCAATCTGGCAGACCTGTCCTCGCGCAGCGCCCAACCGGAAGAAGCACCCAGTCACAGGACTTCGCGTCCCAGAGAATTAGCGGCTGGCGCTCACCGGGAGGACACCCTTGGCGACCGGATCACCGACAGGATGCGTTCGCGTCTCCATGAGATGTGCCGGGTGATTGCCATGGATGGCATCGACTTCAGGCTTGGACCTAAGCGCATCCACAAGTGAGCTCTTTCTGCGTGCGCTGCTTCAATGCTCTATTGGTTCGGAAATAGCTCTTCTAAGAGTCTTTATCAATCTATTAATTGATAGCAGTAGTAGCAGATGCCTGTGCAAATGTAGGAAAAGAAGGCCAAAGCTCTGATCTGTCAGCCTTTTCAACGATTCCAGAGTTGTGAACAAAAGTACTCATGCCGCGTGGACGCTCTGGAAGACATGTCCAAGGACCGATCTGAGAGCCGGGTTTTCAAAGAGATTCACATCCCGTTCACAATGGCGAATGTGGATGATGCGGAAATCTAAGCATTATCTGCAGAAGAGCATGATTTACCTAAGCGAAAGCACAAACGACAATATGCACAAGGCGGGTGTTCATAGGTGGAAAAAGTGACGTTAGCCGTTGCCGCCTCAAGAAAAGGCGATTTCAGCCCTATGCAATAATTGGAATCGAGTCACTTCCTGATGCTTCACCGGTGAGGCTGTGCTGGCAAATTCCATTCCGTTCAGTGCTGAGCATGGGCCCGATTTCTTCGCTCAATTTCCGGCAGCTCCCGCGGTATTCCTCCTTCGAGGAGCGGAGAAAAACGCAGAGCCTTATGTGGGCAAAACTACAAGCCTCAAACGCCGGCTCCAGCGGTTGCTATCTCCGCCAGAATCGCAATCCAAACGTCTGAATCTTCGGGAGCGCGCAGCGCAGATCGAATACACGCTGACCGGCTCCGATTTTGAGTCGGTGCTGCTGCTTTATAAGATTCTGCGGCGTGAGTTTCCTAAAACCTATTCAAAGCGTTTGCGGCTCTCTCCTTCGCCACTGGTTAGGTTGAATCTTGAGAATAGCTATCCACGCGCTTATGTCACCACTCGTCTCGGTCGCCTAAGCAGCCAATCGTTGTATTACGGGCCCTTTCGATCAAGAGCCGTAGCGGAACGCTTTTTGAACGACTCGCTCGACCTCTTCAAGATGCGCCGCTGCAGTTTTGAATTGAATCCGGATCCGGCCTATCCAGGCTGCGTTTACTCAGAGATGAAGATGTGCCTGGCGCCCTGCTTCAAAGGCTGCTCGGATGAGGAATACGCAGCCGAGGTCAAGAGAGTACAAGACTACTTTGATTCAGGTGGCGATTCGCTCATCCATGAACTTGAGGAAGAGCGAAATCGTTTTTCTGAGAGCCTGGATTTTGAAGCGGCCGCGCAACGGCACACCAAGATAACGAAGATCAAAGGCATCCTGGCCGCCATCGACGACATTTGTCGGCGACTGGAGATCCTGGACGCCTTGATTGTCCAGCCTTGCGCGGAGGAAAAGTCGGTTGCCTTATTTCGATTCTTTCAAGGCCAGTTGGCTGGTCCGGTGCATTTCCAGGTGGAATTGGAAGGCGACCAAGGACCGATGGACTCCCGCCTGCGCGAAGCAGCGGAGAGGCTCGGTTCTGAGGGAGGAACACGGTCGGCAACACAATTCAGTGAAGAGCTTTCGCTATTGAAACGCTGGTACTACCGGAGCCACAAAAAAGGGGAGATATTTCCGGGGAAGAAGCAGGGCGAGCTGCCGTTCAGGAAGATCGCCAATGGAATAGAAAGGGTCTATCGAGGAGAGCAGCTGCCTACTCCGCAGCCGTTGCCTGAAAACTCTGAAAGTGTCCCGAACTAACTGGAGTTTTCCGAAAGATTACACGCAGCTCCTCGCGCCAGCGCTCATCCATGCCAATCAGTTGCCATTCAATCGTAGGTGAAAAATAACGAATCACCGTTTCCGCCGCTGGGTGAATGCGTAAGGCGGGAGCCACCATCAGCAACAGAGGAGCCTGCTTGGAGAGCCGCATTTTTGGAAAGTAACCGTGCTGCTGAAACTCTTCCCGTTGATGATGCCATGCAACTCGCGCCCAATAATCGATGCCTTGCACCGGCAGGTGAATATCCTCGTCGGCTTTCAATTCAACCACGGCAAGCCTGCCTTTGGCGGTGCAGGCGAGCACATCGATCAGGGAGCGGTCGGCTACGGAAAACGCCGGAACCTGGGAGTACACCGGAGCAGGAACGAGCGAAGGATCCAACACCGGGATATTGGCCATTACAAGGGATTCAAGCCACCGCTCGGGATACATGCGCCAGAATGGATCGTTCCTGTCCCCCGCCGCGTTTCGAGCGGTAGAGATGCGATGCACAAGGCTCGCAAACTGAGCCTGATTCTCATCGGTCAGCTGGGTTTCCGCTCCCGACGTTCCGAAGAAAAGCGCTGGGCTCGATTTGAAAGAACCTTCCTCAGATACGAAACGAAGCGAGGCAAAATCAAGGCCGTGCAAACGGAAGGAAATCTCCAATGGCGAACGGACGGCGATTTCGGCTGCTGGAATCAGCGCACGAATTTTTGAAACGGCAGAAGAGAACTGTTCTGCGATCGCGGCCGTGTCGGCTCTTGGCGCCAGATAAGAGTCCGCCGGAGCGACGAGACGGCATTCCTTTCCAGTGAGAGTCCGGTCTTGTTCCTCGACTTCGGTAAGGTGGAATTTTGCCATCTCACGATTGAGATGGGCCATCCTGAGCTGCAATGTGGCGGAACGGCCATCCGGTACGAACAGGTGAAGGCCCTCAACCACGGAGCGGCCCGCTTCTCGTTGCCGGCAGTCGTCAAGCCAGATCAGCCCAAATGTCAGGATTGCGTCCACCGATGCCTGAGTCTCTTCCCGATTCACTCCCAGAACAGCCATGGAGCTGTTCCCTTTGCGAAGCAGTCCGCGCGTGTACACAGGCGAGAGGCTTCGTTTCAGATCCATGCTGCTGGAGAGCTTTCCAATGGTCCATCCGGGAAACTCCCGTTCCAGCAGACGTTCCAAAAGCTTTAAATACTGAGTTCGCGCGTTTTTTCTGGCTGTGGGTGTTCGCTGATCGCGGTCGCGGCAGATCAGTAGTTTGTTGGGCCGCATTTGTGCGAACTTTCGCACCGCCAAGTGCAGGGTGCCGTGTTTCAGCTCCGCATTCAATACTTGGCGGACGATATTTCGCTCCTGCGACCAGAAATGCAGCAGGCAACGGCCTTGCTCGGAGGAGATGGAATAGTGGGCAGATGCCAGGTCGAAGACGATCTGGCCCTCTTCGAGGACCACGCCGAGGCTGGATTCAGCAAGGAATTTTTCCAGAAAGCTCGCGAGCAAGTCGGGAGTCATAAAATAGACGAGAAAAAAAGGCTATCAACCACGCCCAGCAACAACCCAAAACCAAGGACGACCTAAAACAATAATGATCGATTCGGTTGATGCGAGATTATAAATGCAGCATTCTGTTGAGCTTCCAGCCACATCCGGAATCTTCCCAATAGGTTAAGTAGAGCTACGCCAGCCTTAGATGCCTCCCTTGGCAAGGGGTCCGAAGGCTCGCCAAGACCGGGAAAAGGTAATTTGCCCCTGGGTCGCCAGTCTGCGACAATTGATGCTTACGGCAAGTCGCTTCTTTCCCGAAATCACGCGCATCTAATCGGAATACAGTCATGACCGAAAACCAAACCCTATTCTTCCAAAAGTTCGGTATCACACATCAGGATCTGCAGCGCTATCTGTCAGAAGCGCTATCCGCCGGCGGCGACTACGCCGATGTTTATTTTGAATACCTTACCTCGACCGGTATTAGTGTCGACGAGTCGATTGTTAAGTCGGCCTCGCAGAGTGTTTCGGCTGGCTGCGGAATTCGCGTTCTGGCGGGTGAGCGAACGGGATACGCCTATACCGACGACTTAGCTCCGGAAAAGATCATGCGGGCCGCCCGCACGGCAGCGCTAATTGCTCGTGGGCCGGCACAGCAACCGGTGCAGGGATTTAAAGAGAGCAACGGGCACACGCTGTACCAGGTCTCATCGCACTCGGTGGATGCGGACATCGCTTCAAAGCTCGAGCTTGTGATTCGGGCGGACCGAGCGGCTCGCGCCTTTGATCCAAAAATTGTTCAGGTGCGTGGATCGTATGCCGATGAGTTACGGCAGATTCTGGTGGTTGGTTCCGACGGCACTTTCGCCACCGACACACAGCCTTTGGCGCGATTCAGCGTGGTGTGCATCGCGAAATCGGAGGAAAGCTCTGGAAAAGGCACCGCCGGAGGCGGCGGCCGAGTGGGCATGGACTACTTCCTAACGGAGAAGACGCCGGAAGCTTTTGCGAAAGAAGCGGCGAGGCAGGCGATCATCCAGCTTGATGCACGCGAGGCTCCCGCCGGTGAGATGGAGGTTGTTCTGGGGCCGGGATGGCCGGGCATCTTGCTGCACGAGGCTATCGGGCATGGCCTGGAAGCCGATTTCAACCGTAAAGGGACCTCCGCCTTTAGCGGATTGATTGGCAAAAGAGTGGCTTCTGAGAAATGCACCATCGTCGATAACGGCACCCTGCCTTCACGCCGTGGCTCGATCAATGTGGACGATGAGGGGTCTCCAACGAAAAACACCGTCTTGATCGAGAATGGAATCCTGAAGGGCTACCTGAGCGATAAGCTCTCTTCCAAGCTGATGGGACTTCCGGATACCGGCAACGGACGCCGTGAAAGCTACGAGCACATTCCAATGCCACGCATGACCAACACCTATATGCTCTCCGGAAACGATGCGCCCGAAGATATCATCAGGTCAGTGAAACGCGGTGTCTACGCGGTTAATTTTGGTGGAGGCCAGGTGGATATCACGAACGGTAAGTTCGTGTTTTCCGCTTCTGAGGCGTATCTGGTGGAAAATGGCCAGATCACCGCGCCACTCAAGAATTGCAGCCTGGTTGGCAACGGTCCCGATGCACTCACCAAGGTATCCATGGTTGGCAACGACCTGCAATTGGATGAGGGCGTGGGCACGTGCGGTAAAGACGGACAATCCGTTCCTGTAGGCGTTGGCATTCCAACCATCAAGCTCGATAGCATGACCGTCGGCGGTACGGCGCGATAATCCATGGCTGTTCATACACGAGTCTTAACTGAAAACGAAATCGATCTGAAGGAAATCGTAGCCGGAGTTGTGGCCCGAGCCTTGAAGGCCGGAGCGACGGCTGCCGAAGCAGCAGCCCACGAAAGCTCGGAGTTTTCCACTGTGGTGCGCATGGGCGAAGTGGAAACTTTGAAAGAAGCCGGGTCGCGCGGTCTCGGACTGCGTGTGTTGTCAGGTAACAGCGCGGCTAGCACTTATTCCAGCGATTTCAGCGACGAAGGTATTGAGCGCCTGGTGAAGGGCGCATTAGAACTGGCGAGAATTACCTCGGCAGATCCATTCGCGGGATTACCCGATCCCTCCGAGTTAGGTATCGTGCCGGGTGACCTGCAAATCTACTCCGCGGACGTGTATGCTCTGCCGCCGGAAGAACGGATTGATCATGCGCGCCGGGCGGAGAGCGCGTCTCTATCTTCTGATCCGCGTTTTAAGAACTCCGATGGAGGATCTTTCGAGGCGTCCTCCGGCCGCAAGGTGTTTGCCAACTCCTTGGGTTTTCTAGGGGAGCGCCGGACTTCCCGTTGCTCCATCTATGCCGCGCCGATCGCGCAGGCCGAAAATGGCTTGATGCAGAGAGATTATTGGTACTCTGCCGCCCGCAGTTTTGCCAGACTGGATACGCCCGAAGCCATCGGCAGGGAAGCCGCACGAAGGACTTTACGCCGCCTGGGCGCCCGGAAAATTGCTTCTACGAAGGTTCCGGTCGTTCTCGATCCAATGGTTTCAGGCTCCATTCTCGATAATGTGTCGGACGCCGTGAATGGCGATGCCGTCTATCGCCAATCGTCGTTTCTGGCCGGGAAGCTGGGTCAAAGAATTGCTGGAGAGAACGTGACTGTAATTGACGACGGCACCCTGCCGGCGGGCTTCGGCACGACTCCATTTGACGGTGAGGGAGTACCCACCCGGCGAACCGTAGTGATCGAGAAGGGCATTCTCATGTCTTATCTCCTGAACTGCTATACGGCGCGCAAATTGGGTATGCAAACCACAGGAAATGCCGCGCGCGGACTGGCCGGCAACCCTGGCATTGGCAGCGGAAACTTCTTTCTGCAAAAAGGCGACAAAGCACCGGAACAGATTATCGCGGGCATTAAGCAGGGGCTATACATCACCGACTTTCTCGGCTTTGGCGTAAACCTTGTGACCGGCGATTTTTCCCGAGGCGCCACCGGCCTGTGGATTGAGAATGGGGAGCTTACCTATCCGGTCGAAGAGATTACTGTTGCTGGGAACCTTCGGGAGATGTTGAGCAATATCTCTGAAATCGGTAATGATCTGGAGTTCCGTGGGGCCACGGCGGCACCAACGATCCGTATCGACGGCATGACGATTGCCGGGGAATAACCTACCGATTTTTCGTACCCCTCAATCAAAATTCGACCTAGCGTCCAAGTCTCAGAGCGCGCTGTGATCACCACACAAACCAAGAGCGCCGCTCTCCTTTCAGGATGGGCGGCGCTCTTGGCTACTATTCGTGGTTTCCGAGCTTTAGGTTAAAGCAGTCCGAACACAACTAAGCTACTTTTTGTTCCGACATATACCTTGCCATTGATGATCGTTGGCACGGTAAATTTCTCGCCAGTGCCTAACGAGTCTCGCGTTCCCGCCTGGGTTGAGTTATAAAGTTCAACCGCTACGTTGGTCGCATCGTAGGCGTGCAATGTTGCTGGGCTGCGATGGTCGATGGTCCATACGATCCCGCTGGTTGCGCCATTCGAGGAGACGACGGGTTGCGCTCCCGGAAATGGGTAGAAAAAGTTTCCCTGAGAAGTTGGCGATGTTGAAAGCAGGCCGGTTGAGGGATCGAGATGAAAGGCCTTAATGGTGTCACGATTACCTACGAAGTAGACATTCTGCTCCCAAAATGCCGGCGTCATCCAGCAGTGATCGTTCGCGTTTTGGCCATTTGGGGCGGCGGGCACGGAGCCTACGACATTCGATAGCGATTGAATAATCTGGCTATTGCTGCCCGCCTGGAAGTGGCCCATGTTATCGCGGTCAATCACATAGAGATTGGCTCCCTTTCCGCAGCCGATCAGCTCGTGAGGATGGGCACCCGCCTGATCCGGAACGACGAGCGGGCCACCTGAACCTACGTCCCTGTCGCCTGTGTTGTCGGCTGCCTGATCGAAAGGCGTAAAGAAGTCGACGGCAGAAAGGCTGGGACTTAGTTTGACGATGCTGTCGCCGAAATCTCCCGAACCAGGAGTGAAAGTGCCGTTTCCGGTCATGACATAAAGATTGCCGCTGGCGTCTGCCGATGGGGCTGCACCCGCCATCCAGATACCCGCGCGGATCCCTGTTGGTACCACATTGAATACGGCGCTGCGTCCTAGCGTTGAAGGATCATAGGCAAAGACATATCCCTGCCAAAGGCCATTGTCTCCCTGAGAAGCAAAGGAGATGTAAATCAGTCCGTTGAGCAAAACCAATCCGCTTCGTTGCAGCTCCGGCTTTGAAAGAAAGACATCGCCCGATATCACTACCGGACTGCCGGGCCTCTCCGCTCCATTGTGGATGTCAAGAGCGTGCAGGCGATGAACGTAGGTTCCGCCGTTCTCCAAGGTCTCTGCAACTACATATATCGTCTCGGTGTCCGGATCAATGACTGGGGTGGAGGAAATTCCGATCTCTGGAAAGATCGTGCTGCCCACATTCCCTTGCGGCACGGTCGTTACGCCGGACGACAAGAAACTTACACGCCACAGCGCCGGGCCGCTTTTATCGGCGTCAAACGCGTAAACACTATCGTGCTCCGTAGCGACGAAAACTACGTTGTGGGTGGCGCTATTGACCGTAAGGTTGGCCACATAGAGCGGTTGAGCAAATACTCCACCGTCAACGCTTACACTGAATTTCTTGCCGAAGGAGCTTGAATGAACGTTCGCGGGAGTAAGAATTGTCTCGTTGCGCTGCTGTCCGGTCCGGCCGATGTCGTTCTTCCAACTTAGATAACCGGAGACAGCCGTGGCGGGAACTACAGTCACGGTTGCCATCCCGCTATGGCCTACATCATCCATGGCCGTAATCGTGCAGGAGCCGGTGGCATTCGGAGCTGTGTAGAGTCCAGCCGCGGTGATTGTGCCACAGGAGGCTGACCACGTAACGGCAACATTGGCAGTGAACTGCTGGGTCCCATTTTCCGGCACCGTAACGGAATTCGGCGAAACGACTACGCCGGTCACAACAGTGACCGCCGCATTTCCGCTATTCGCGCCGCTGGTAGCCGTTACCGTGCAAGGGCCGGATGCGCCTGGAGCAGTATATAGTCCGCCAGTAGTAATCGTGCCGCAGGTTGCCGACCAGGTAACGGCAACGTTTGCCGAGAATTGCTGCGTTGCGCCTTCGACCAGAGTGGCTGCGCTGGGAGTTACCACGACATTGGGTGCTCCTCCAACGGTGACGCTCTCGACAGTCTTGAACACGGTGCCGGCGGAATCCTGGGCCTGAACTACGAACCGATGGGTTCCTGTAGTCATATTGATCGTGGTATCGATGAAGTTAACGTTATTGATTGCGAATACTTTCACCGTATCCACGTAGATCCACATGGTGGTGATCGGATGGGTATCGGTCGTGCCGGCATTCACGTGAACTGGATTTACGAGTCCGGTTGCTCCGTTCGCAGGCGTGCAGATGGTAACTGTTTGATTCTGAGGGTTCAACGGACAGGAAGCCCCCGCCCATGCAGCCGCCGAAAAACCGGCGCAGAAGACTAGAGACAAAAGTAGCTTGGTCATGGCCAGCAAGACCCACCTTTCTTTGCTCGAAAGATGCCGGTACTCTGGGCAGAGTTGCTACTGCATGCTGCTGGCAGTAAAGAGGTACAGATGTACTGGATGCGCGGCGCTCTCCAATCCAGTGGAAGCGCTTGATACACCTACGCCAGATACGATCAACCTTGAAATTGTCCGGTTGAAAAAATACTAACCAACGCGTCCGGAAGCATTTTCGATGAGGCGTTGGTCCGCGCGATTCAGGCGAGGCTTGGCCCCAGGAGAGGTTTTTTGACTACAACCTTTGTGTACGCGACTCGGAATCCGGCTCGCTCCACATTCCGCTGCGAGGTTGTTCCGGGCATGGTTAAGGTGACTGCAAGTTCACAGCCCGCGCGTTGAGCGATCCTGAGTCGCTCCTGCATAAAAGCCGATTGAATTCCTCGCCCGCGAAATTCAGCGAGCGTACCTGCGCCGAAAAATGCGGCAAGATTATGCTCGGGGATGATAAGGCCGCTTGCGCCGGCGACCATCTTGCCGTTAAAGACGGCGACCAGAGATAGCGAATTGCTGAATGTGGCCCAGGGAGAGAAGAACGTTGAGAACTGCTGCCACTGATCGGCAAAAAAGATGCGAGCCAGCAATGCCGACCATTCCTGCACTTCTTCAGGCTTCACGGCGCGTATCTGAATGCCGCCGACCCTGGCCCCAAGAGTCTCCTCTGGCATGATCCAGCGGGCCAAAGTCTGATTGAATTCCGCAACACGGAAGTTGCGCCGGTCCAGCGCTTCAAGCAAGGAGGGGTCGGCGTAAGGACATACATCTACTTGCGCCGCCGTCCCGCGCTCAAAGTAGAACTCCTCGACATGCTCTATGTCTTCCGCCGAAACCTTTCCGGAGAAGCCAAGCGCATGGGCACGGCCGACCGGAGCGCCCTTCGCTACAAAGGTGAGATGACCGCCCCCGAATTTCTCCCATGCGCTGTTCCACTGTGGGCGCTGCAGCTTCATCGCTTCGGCGTAGCGCAGGGATCCAAATTCTTCCGCCGCTTCGATGCGGCGGGCATCGTCGGCGGTCAGATAAAGTGGTTCAATCGATTTTCGTGCTTCGGTGAATTGCATCATGCAGTTTCCTGCACCTCTCCAAGAGTGACTTTGATGTCCATACGCTTCTTTTGGCGGTAGATGGTGATTTTCACGGCGTCGCCGGCGCGATGGTTCTGCATGATATGCGATAACTCCTGCTGGTCCGTGACGGGCTGGTCATCAACAGCGACGATCAAGTCTCCACCGAGCAGGATCACGCTGTTTCCGAGGTAAGCGCGTTCATTGCCTCCCCGCAGGCCCGCTCGCTCCGCAGCGCTTCCGCGAACCACCTGAATGATAAGCAGCCCTGAATCCGCGGCCAGGCCCATCTGGTCTGCCAGCTCCGGTCCAATTGGAAGTGTGTTGACGCCTAATGTAGGCCGCCGCACCTTACCCAGCGTTACCAGATCGTTGAGAACCGCTTTGGCGGTATTGATGGGAATGGCGAATCCGATACCGGCGCTCTGCTCCGCACCTCCGGTCAGGATCATGGAGTTGATGCCAATCACCTCGGCGCGGGAGTTCAACAGCGGCCCGCCGGAATTTCCGGGGTTGATGGCCGCGTCGGTCTGGATGGCTTCATCGATAAAACCGCGGGCTCCGCGCACCGAGCGTATGGAGCTGATGATGCCTCGCGTCATGGTTCCGCTCAGGCCAAACGGATTGCCAATGGCAAAGACTTTCTGCCCGACGACCAGGCCCTTGGAGTCACCGAGCGTAGCGGGAGGCAACGAACGGCCAGACACCTGAATGACGGCCAGATCATGCTGTGGATCGGTGCCGACAATCCGCGCGGGATATTTCTTCTTGTCGCTGGTGGTGACTTCAACCTGCCGCGCATTTTCCACTACATGGAAATTCGTCAGAATTCGTCCTTCTTTGTCGATCACAAAACCCGACCCTTGGCCTTGCTGTGGCACGGGCCCGTAAAAAAAGTCGTAGGCTACGGCAGTCGAGGTAATGTTGACGATACTCGGCAGTGCTTTCTTGTAGGCAGAAATATTCTCTTGCTCTTCGGAATCGAAGGAGGGCGGGCCTGCCGCTTCAGTCAGCTCGATGTGGTCGGGCCGGTCGATCTTCGGCTGAAAAACCGGATGAGAGGTGAAGTAGTAGAAAGCGCCAATGAGGAGAATGACGAGCAGTAACGGCCGTAAAGATTTCATTGTGTTCAACCAAAATGTGGATCTTAAAGAATCTCAAACAAGAATCGTAACCTTTAGGATCTATTGATTAAAGATCTATCGATCGGAGCAGGCTCGCCCGATGGCATGTCATCGCGCCGCCATGGCCTGCGCCCGCAACTCCGAGTAAATGCCTTCCACCTGCCGGCGCGCCTGATCCAGCGAGCCTGAATTGTCGATCACATAGTGCGCCGACCGGACTTTCTCATCGTCGGGAAGCTGCGCCTTGCTGCGTCGTTCTACTTCGGTTTTAGCCGAAGCTGCATTGAGTCCCGCCCGCTGGGCATAGCGGCTGACCTTTTGTTCCGGCTGGCAGGTAACCACGATCAGCTTGGCAAACTTGTCCTTTAGACCAGCTTCCAGGATCAGGGCCGCCTCTACCATTATCACTGCATTTGGCTCTCTCGAAATGATTTGTTCGATCATCTGCTCCTGGCGGCGGATGACCGCCGGATGAACGATTCCGTTCAGCTCTTCCACGCGTCCGCCCTCGAAAGCGGCCTTTGCCAGCAGGGCACGATCAATCTCGCCGTCTCTACCCACAATGCCCTGGCCGAAGCGCCGCACCAGCTCGTCGTAAACCGGCTCGCCTTTTCGATAAAGCTCGTGTGCGACTTTGTCCGCCAGGATTACATGCACGCCCAGGTTGGAGAACATCTCCGCAATCGTGGACTTACCACAGGCGATTCCACCCGTAAGGCCGACGCGCAGCATAGACTACCTCAGTTTGCGCCGCAGCTTGCACGCCTCAACGGTGTTTGCCATGAGCATCGCGATGGTCAACGGACCCACGCCGCCAGGCACCGGTGTAATTGCTCCTGCAACCTCCGCCACTCTGGGATCCACATCTCCCACGAGTGTGGAACCTTTTTCAGAGAACGATTTTTCACGGGCAGCATTACCGGCAAAGAACTTTTCGAACTCCGCCCGCTGCGTAATCTTGTTGGTTCCTACGTCAATCACCGCCGCGCCGGGCTTCACAAAGTCTTTGGTTACCAGCCCCGCCTTGCCGATTGCGGCGATCAGGATATCCGCTTGACGGCACACGTCCGCGAGATTACGGGTCTTTGAGTGGCAAACGGTGACTGTGGCGTTGGAGTTAAGCAGCAGCATGGCTACGGGTTTGCCCACCAGGTCGCTGCGTCCAACCACCACGGCGTTGCGGCCCTCGATAGGAATGTTGCTGCGCTTCAAGATCTCGATGACGCCGACTGGCGTGCATGGCGCCAACCCCGGTCTCTGGGTGGATAAGTTGCCTACGTTCACCGGATGAAGGCCATCGACATCTTTTTCCGGCGAAACGGCAAGCAGTACCTTGCGGCTATCCACATGCTTGGGGAGTGGAAGCTGAACCAGAATGCCGTCGATATCGTCCCGCTGGTTCAGCACCTGCACCATATGCAGAAGCTCATCGGTGGTTACCGATTCCGCAGGAGTCAACTTCTCGCTGTGGATACCAAGCTGCTCACAGGTTTTCACCTTGTTGCGAACATAAATTTCCGAAGCCGGATCGTTGCCTGCGAGAATTACCGCCAAGCCGGGCTGATGGCCGGCTGCAGCGAGGTTCCGGACGTTTTCCGCTACTTCGGCCCTGATTTGAGCCGCTATTTTGTTGCCGTCAATGATGTTGGCTGCCATAAACTGAGACTTCGTTATCTTAATCTTTCCGCCGAGAAATCAGGAAATCTTTGATCTTTGGAAGTTCTCATTGGCATGGATGAGCTTGCCAGAAGGAACTCTGGTCCAAGGCGGTCCCAAGCGCGAATAACGAAGATCGAAAAAGCGAAGACCAGAAGATCCTGGGCTCGAGGTCCGTTGATTCCGTGGAAAGAGCCTGTTCATCAGCGACGTGTACAATTTAAGGGATGATGCTGAAACAGATGCTGGACATCTTGGCCTGTCCGGTTCCCGAATGCCGAAAACCATTGATGCTGGCCGCTGATGAGAGCTCCTTGCAGTGCACCGGCTGCGGACGGATCTACCCCGTGCGCGATGGCATTCCAATTTTGCTGATCGATCAGGCAAAATTGCCCAAGTAACGGTTGGCCCTCCACCAAATCAAAGCTCAATACCCCAAAACAGGCAATATTTTGAAAAGAAGCTCCAGAATTCACCTGGGCAACATTAGAAATACCTAGAAAAAGTTTCCTGTGAGCGGTTCCTTCGTTTTGGAGTAAACTTTGGGGCGCTCCCCGATATCCCATAGGTGGGAGCCTTCAGCAAGAATGCAAGGAACGTCCAGGAGCGAGCGGGTCTTTCATCCGGGTGAGGCAGTCCCGGAATCTGGTGTTTATACGGTCGCCCACAGCCACCATCGCCAGAATCACACTGCTACCATTTTTAAAGGCGAGTATTTCCCCGAGTGTGGACGCTGCGGGCGCAACGTGCGTTTCTCGCTGGAACGGGTTGCCGCTCAGATTGGCGATGATATTGATTTCCGGCAGTCGTGCAGCGAGGGCGCCCCGAGCGACGGAAAGCCTTAGCATCGACTCGGTGGCTGCAGCATCTCAGGCTGCATCACCCTTGGCGTGGGCCTCAAGGTCGAGCGTTCGAAGATAATCGGCGAAGGCCTTTCCCAGGTCGTGCCTCTTCAGAGCGAACTCCACAGTCGCCTTCAGGAATCCAAGTTTGTCTCCAGCGTCGTGCCGCTTGCCTTCAAAGTTGTAGCCGCAGATTCGCTCGCCGCCATGAAGCAAGTTGCGCAAACCATCGGTAAGCTGCAGTTCGCCGCCAGTACCGAGCGGTGTGTGGTCGAGGGTTTCAAAGATGCGAGGGGTAAGAACATAGCGCCCAATAATGGCGAGGTTTGAGGGGGCCTCTTCCAAGCGAGGCTTTTCCACCAGATTGGTCACATCGTGCAGCCTTCCCTGAAACTTGTCTTCCACACGCTTCGCATCCAGTACGCCGTAGGAGGAGATCGCAGGCCCGTTCACCTCTTGCGTGGCAATTACCGAGCACTGGGTCTCTTCAAACACGTCGATCATCTGCTTCAGGCAGGGGATTTTCGCGTCGATCACGTCGTCGGCCAGCAGAACTGCAAAGGGCTCGTTGCCCACCAGTTCGCGCGCCATCAGCACCGCGTGCCCAAGGCCCATGGCTTCTTTCTGGCGCACATAGGCTACGTGAATCATGTCGGAGATCTGGCGGACAATCGCCAGCAATTCTTTTTTGCCGCGCTCCTCCAGCATTTTTTCCAGCTCGTAACTCACATCGAAGTGATCTTCAATGGCGGTCTTGCCACGGCCGGTAATGATGATGATCTGATCACAGCCGGCCGCCAGGGCTTCTTCCACGCCGTATTGAATGATTGGTTTGTCGACCAGCGGCAGCATCTCTTTGGGCTGCGCCTTGGTAGCAGGTAAGAAGCGGGTGCCTAGTCCGGCGGCGGGAAAAACAGCCTTACGAACCCTCATTTTCATGTCGTGTTCATCATAGCACCGCATTGGTACAGGACTGGTGCGCAGACTCGTAAGGTTCGGGGGAATGAGAGCCAAGAAACGACAAGGGAGGGCGTGAAGCCCTCCCCGAAGGTTTGGATTTCTTAACTTATCTTCATTTACATTTACATTGATGACCTGTTGAACTGTAAAGCACGAATCTTATCTATTTCTCTTATGCCCCCACCTACAGCACGGGAGAATCGTCGCCCATCAGCGCTTTTCTCACCAGCTTCACCGGTGGAAAGCCTTGCTGCAGGAATCCATTGTGGAAGTCCTCAAGGGAAAACTTATCGCCCAATTTCTTCTTGTAGTCTTCCCGCAGCTTCAGGATCTCCAGCTTTCCGAGCGTATAAACAAGATAAGTTGGATCGGAGGTTCCGCGCTTGGTTTCGCGGACCGAATTTACGTGCGACTGATAGCCCTCTTTCTCGAAGAACTCGATTCCCTGCTCGTAAGTCATCTTTCCCGTGTGCATCTGAATGCCTACGATGAACCGGGCGTTGCGCAGCAAGGCATCCTGTAACTGGCCGAGGCGCAGCTTGAGAAATGCCGGATCGTGATCGGCGTCCGTTCCAGAGGTTCGTCCATAACCTTCATCAAGCATCATCTGCTCGGTATAGTGAGCCCAGCCCTCGGCATTGGAGCTGCAGCCAAGCAGTTTGCGGACCTTGGACGGCGCGTATGGCACCCATAAGAATTGCGTGTAGTGTCCGGGGTAAACTTCGTGGACCGCCGTGGAGATCACGGTGCCGCGATTAAAGCCCGCCATATGTTCTTCAACTTCCTTTTGGCTCCAGCTAGGCTCCGGAAGCGTAACGTTGAAAAAGGCTTCTTTGGCTACCTTCTCAAAGGGGCCGGGAGTATCCATCGAAGCAAAAGTCAGTGCCCGCATAAAGGGTGGTGTTTCTTCAACGATTGGAAGCACCTGCGAGGGAATGCGCGCGATGTGATGCTGCTCGATGTAGTCTTTCAATCCCCCAAGCGTGTCGCGGAAGGTTTGCAGAAGCTTGTCGGGAGCGGGGTGATCTTTTTCCAGCTCAGCCAGAATCTGTTGGGCTGTTTTGCTCGAATCGATCTTTGCGGAGACATCTTTGAACGCCTGTTGGTTCTTACGAAGGTTGGCCATGCCGATTTCCAGGAGCCTGTCGAGCGGCAGGTCCACCATCTCGTCATATAACAGCTTCTTACGGTAGCTTTCGGCGCCGATGCGGAAATCTCCATGGGCCTTCGGCTTTACTTCTTTCTCGAGAAAGTCCTGGTATTGCTTGAGCGCATCCATCACTTTCTGGTTGACCGCTTGAAATTCTCTCCGTAGAGCCTCGTCCTTCACGTCTTTAAAGGCGTCCGGAACGTCCTTTTGAAAGAAGGCGATAAGTCCGGGTACCTGCTCGTGCGCCACATCCACATAAATGGGTGGTGGATTCTTAAGATTTTTGCGCGCCTCGCCAAACACCGCCGGGATTTGCTTTTCGCGCGCGATTACCGAACGCAGGCGCTGATCTGCGGGAGCAAAATTGCGCGCCATGATGACGAAAATCGAGGACGTGATTCCGGACGAGTATGCGTCGGGATTCTTTTCCCAGGGACGGATGTGTTCCAGGGTTAGCAGGCGGCTGTTGATGTCTCCCAATACCAACTCGCGGTCGGCGGCCACGCCGGGGGATAGCTTACCCGCGTTTACCGTTTCAAATTGCGGCTTGAACTTCTTGAGTGCCGCAATCTGCTGGTCAACAGCAGCCTTTGAATAGTCTTCCAGCTTGTCGTCGTACTCATGGAAGCCTGCCGCCGTTGCCGACGAGGGATTGAACTTGAAATAGAACTCGCCGAAATAGCGCTCGGCAAGCTGGTTAAAGGCAGCATCGTCGCTGTTCGATTCCTGGGCTCGCGTTTGCGGCTGGAATGCAACAAGAAACACAGAGAGAAACATACCCACAAGGGGAATCAGTCTCACAGATAACTCCTGGAATAGATGATCCGTCTATTAAATCACGGTAAGTCGGCAAACTACGGCAAACCTGCGTTCGAGGCACTTACCCTATTTTGACTGTCTCTACGCCGAGATCGCGCAAGAGCCCGCCTACCTGCTCGATCACCGCGTCGGGCTGCGTGGACTTCAGCACGAACTTAAGCACTCCACCGGGGGTGAACTGCGCACCCTTGGTCTTGGCCACAAAGCGGGCCAGCCGCTCCGGATCAATCGTCGCGTTTTCTGTAAACTTCACGGTCACGCTATCGCGCTTGCGATCCACATTGGTTACGCCGGCGCGTTCGCAAAGCAGCTTGAGCGCCGAGGCGGCCAACAGATAGCGTACTGGCGGAGGCGCGGGGCCGTAGCGGTCCTCAAGCTCCTGGCGAACATCTTCCAGTTGGCCTTCGTTCTCAACTCCAGCGGCACGCTTATACATGCGCAAGCGCTGGTTCTCTTCGCCAATATATTGCGTGGGAATGCGGAGGTCGATGCCCAGATTCAGATGAGTGCTGATGGTTTCCACCAGATCTTCACCCTTTAGCTCGCGAATCGTCCGCTCCATCATGCTCGTATACATCTCAAAACCCACGGCATCGATGTGCCCGCTCTGCTCGCCGCCGAGCAAGTTGCCGGCGCCGCGCAACTCCAAATCAAGGGCAGCGATTTTGAAGCCCGCTCCCAGGTCGGAAAATTCTTTGAGGGCGGCTAGCCTGCGGCGGGCAATCGGGGTCAATTCCTGTTCGGCAGGAACCAGGAGATAGGCATAGGCGCGGCGGTTGGAGCGTCCCACGCGGCCACGCAACTGGTACAGCTCCGAAAGACCATGGCGGTCCGCCCGATTGATGATGATGGTATTGCACAGTGGAATATCGAGGCCATTTTCAATGATCGTGGTAGCAACCAGGACATCTGCCTCGTGCCGCACGAAGGCCATCATCACCTTTTCCAGTTCACCCTCGGACATCTGCCCGTGGCCCACCAGGACCCGGCGATTGGGGAGCATCTCCTGAATCTTGGCCGCAATTTCATAAATGGTTTCCACGCGGTTGTGGACAAAATAGGCCTGGCCGCCGCGCTCCAACTCGTATCCCATCGCCGACTTGATCAGCTTCTCATCGAACGCGGCCACCACCGTCTGGATCGACATGCGGTCTTTGGGAGGTGTCTCGATGACGCTCATGTCGCGCAGGCCCACCATCGACATGTGCAGCGTTCGAGGAATGGGCGTAGCCGACATCGCCAGCACATCGACCTCTTTTTTCAGGTGCTTGAGGCGCTCTTTATGCCGCACGCCAAAGCGCTGCTCTTCATCGACGATCACCAGGCCAAGATCCTGAAATTTCATATCCTGCGAGAGGATGCGATGGGTGCCGATGACGATATCCACTTTCCCCTGTTCTACTCTTTCGGCGATTTCTTTCAGTTGCTTGGCAGAACGGAAGCGGCTCATCATCTCGATGGTGATGGGGAAGCTTGCAAAGCGCCGCTTGAAATTCTCAAAGTGCTGAAAGACCAGTACCGTAGTTGGGGCCAGCACCGCCACCTGCTTGTTGTCCTGCACCGCCTTGAAGGCGGCGCGCATGGCCACCTCGGTCTTGCCGTAACCTACGTCGCCGCAGAGCAGGCGGTCCATGGGGCGAGAGGCCTCCATGTCTTTCTTGATGTCGCTGATCGCCTGGAGCTGATCGTCGGTTTCGTTGTACTCAAAGGCGTCTTCAAACTCGCGCTGCCATTGTGTATCCACTGGAAAGGGGTGGCCGGACGAAGCCTTGCGCTGAGCATAGAGCTTCAGCAACTCGTCCGCCATGTCCTTCATGGCCTTCTTGACGCGCGCCTTGGTCTTAGCCCAGGCCGTCCCGCCCAGACGGCTCAACGCCGGCCGAACTCCCTCGCTGGAACGGAATTTCTGGATAAGGTCAAGGCGGGTCAGCGGGACGTAAAGCTTGGCGCCTTCGGCGAACTCGAGCACCATATACTCGCCTACCACTTCGCCCTGCTCGATCTCCTTCAGGCCCTGGTACATGCCGATACCGTGCTCTACGTGAACCACGTAGTCGCCCACCGCCAGATCGCGAAAATCGGACATGAAAGCCGCAGTCTTCGATTTCTGTCGCAGAGGACGCGGCACCACGACTTCCGAGTCGTCAAACAGGTCGCGGGCGCCAAAGAGAACAAGGCGGGAGTCCGGCAAGGCCACTCCATCGGGTACAGCGGCGCGAACAATGGTGGTGGTCGTCAGGTCGTTGGCAAAATAGGAGGTTTCGTCCAGATAGGTTTCGCTACCGGGTGCCGGGGTTCGGCTGCCCAGACGAAAAGGGACCTGGTATTCCGTAAAGATGTCCGCCAGCCTCTCCATTTCTCCGGTATTGGCGGCGGCAAACATCACCCGCCAGCTCTCGGCGGAGAGTTTCTTGACCTCTTCGATCATTCCGGGAACCGAGCCGTGGAAACGCATGGTTGGCTGGGAACGAAATTCGACCGATGGTCTTTCCGGCAAAGTCTCTGAAGCCTCGGCTGCCTCGGAAGTTGGTAGCGCCTCCGAAGTTGATGGTGTCTCCAAAGATGGAGCGTCAGGCTGAGACAATCCCGGCAATCCTTCAAGAGCAAGGTGCATCAGGTCGCCGCCCGGAAGGCCTGCAAGCAAAATGTCCCACTCTTCCGGAGCCAGATAGAGTTCCTCTGGAGTTGCAAGCTTGCCCACGCCGCTGGTTTCATGCCGCCTCAAGAGCTTTTCCCACCAGTCGTCGCGCCTTTCGAGGACTTCAGAAGGCTCGTTGACTAGCACGAGGGCTTGAGGGAGAAGGTCAAAGAGAGTGTTGCGTGATCCGGCGTTGGCATAGAACTCCCACCCAGGGAAGACCGTTACGCCAGTGGATTCCAACGCTTCCCGTACGCTTTCCTGTTCCCCTGCAACCCTCGCGCCCGAGAGCCGCGCATGTACTTCAGTAAGAACTTCTTCCCGCACCGGGGTCTCCGCCAGCGGTAGCAGGATAACTTCATCAACCGGCGCGGCCGAGCGCTGCGTCCCCGGATCGAATTTTCGGATCGATTCGATCTCGTCGCCAAACAACTCAATACGCAAGGGCCGGTCGGCTTCCGGAGGGTAAGCATCCAGCAAGCCTCCGCGTAGGGCGTACTGGCCGGGCATCTCCACCACATCCACCGCTGAGTAGCCAATCGTGTTCAGGTGCTGGATAAGCTCTTCCACATCGAGCAACTCCGCGCGGCGGACAACTCGCGCCAACCCCGCGTAATGCTCTGCAGGCCGCAGGCGCATTGCGGCCGCCTCCAGCGGCGTAATCACGATGGCAGCCGCACCGGTCGCAATCTTCCATAGGGCGGTAGCCCGCTCTTCCTGGATTTCAGGGTGTGGGGAGAGGTTCTCAAACGGCAGAACGTCATAGGCCGGCAGCTTTACGACAGCGTTCGGATTACAAGCGCCGGTTAGGTCGCAGAAGGCTTGAACCACCGGAAAGATCGAGTCCGCCGCCTGATTGTCGGAGACAACCAGGATGAGCGGCGATCCGGTCCGGCGATGCAAAAAAGGAACCAGGAGAGCTTTGGCCGCCGGAATGAGGCCAGATAGACGAATCCTCTCCGTCGAGGGGACCTTGTCCCCCCTACGTTGCTTGAGATATGAGGCCGCCTGTTGGAATGCCGCGCTTTTCTCAGCGTCCGCCAGGACTTCGCGGACGAACGGCAGGATCACTCGACTATTTTAAAACAACCGGAGCTCAATGTAAGGGCTGGGCAAAATCGTCGTCTTCCCGCCGGACGTGACACCGGGCGATCTTTCGCGGCAATTTTCCTAACGACAAAAACTCAAAGAATCTGCGCAACCTTTGGGGCAACAGTTTGCGGACTCGTCGTAGCCGTTGGAGCAGCCGGTGGTGTGGCGCGCATCACCTTCATTTTGTGGATGATCTCATCTGCGATAAGGCCGTGGACCGTTCCGGCCAAGGAATCCACCGTACCGGCGAGAGCAATGGTTTCTGTCAAGCGGTCGGTTACGGTATAGGTGAAATGATTGGTGAAGGGAATGCGCCGGACTCTCACCAGCAAGTCTGCCTGCTGCATCTTGTTCGTAATCTGGAGATCCCAGTCCTTAAATTCCTTCCTGCCGAGTAGAGAGCTCTCCAACTCCTCCCGCTTCATGAAAAAGGTGTCGGAGTGGACATAAAAACTCTTGGCCCGCAGCATCAGCTCGCGGTTATCTGGAATCGGCGATTGATTCGCGGTGGGCTGAATGTTTCGGGCGGATTGAGCGTGTGCGAGTGCGGTTCCAACCACAGCGAATAGTAGGATGACTCTGATTTTCTTGAGCATGAATGCCTCCGTTTGGTCTTGCAATGGCTGAATCTTGCCACGCTGGACTCGGAGGGAGTGAGCGACATTGCGCGGCATACTGCGGCAATGCAAGCTCGCCGCAGAACGCTGCACATCCACGGGTGATTTTGAGAGGGCATCGAGTGGAGGCGGTAATGGTTGGGAGGATTGGTAGCTTGGAGCTTGAAACATCGAAATTCGAATGTGACTTCGGTCTTAAGCCCTTCATTTCGCATGGTCTGCCAGCTTGACTGCTGCGGTATATTTATTAGCCAAATGCCAGTTACAACAGCCAAGAGCAAGGATCTTCATATCCGAGCGTCGCGAGTCATTCCCGGCGGAGTGAACTCGCCCGTCCGTGCCTTCAAGGCGGTAGAGTGCGATCCCCGCTACATTACCCACGGAAGCGGCTCCCGCATCTGGGATGTCGATGGAAATGAGTACATCGATTATGTTGGCTCCTGGGGACCGCTGATCCTGGGCCATACCCACCCTGAAGTGGTGGAAGCCGTGGAACGGGCCAATCGGGATGGCGCGAGCTTTGGCGCAAGTACCCCGGCGGAAGCCGAGTTGGCCGAGGCCGTGATTGACGCTTTCCCCTCGATCCAGAAGGTCCGCTTCGTCAGCTCGGGAACCGAAGCCACCATGTCGGCAATCCGGCTGGCGCGCGCCTATACCAAGCGTAAATACATTGTAAAGTTTGAGGGGTGCTACCACGGCCACGCGGACTCCCTGCTGGTGAAAGCTGGCTCGGGCATTGCCACGCTGGGCATTCCAGGTTCGGCGGGCGTGCTTGAAGAGCTTGTTCAGTTCACCCTGGCGCTGCCATTCAACCGGCCCGGCGCGGTGGAACAAGCTTTCCAGAAATTTCGCCACCAGATTGCGTGCGTGATTGTAGAGCCCGTGGTTGGTAACATGGGCTGTGTTCCTCCAGATCAGGGATATTTGCAATTTCTCCGTAAAATCACGGCGGAAAACGGCTCGATGCTGATTTTCGATGAGGTGATGACCGGTTTTCGGCTTGCCTTCGGCGGAGCGCAGGAGCTTTATCGCATTAAGCCCGACCTGACTACTCTCGGAAAAATCATCGGCGGTGGGCTTCCGGTGGGTGCCTATGGCGGCAGTGCCGAGATTATGAACATGGTTGCGCCTGTGGGTCCCATGTATCAGGCTGGCACGCTTTCGGGAAATCCCTTGGCCATGGCTGCCGGCTTGGCGACCTTGCGGCATCTGAAGAGTCATCCGGAAATCTACCCGCGGCTTGAGAAAACCGCAGCCACTCTGGTGAGCAAGGTTGTGGAAGCCGCCACCGCTAAAGGAGCGGTAGTCACCGCAAACCGCGTTGGATCAATGTTTACCTGGTTCTTCCAGCCGGGTCAGGTTCACGATTGGGACTCGGCAGCCAAGTCGGATACGGCCCGTTTTGGGGCTTTCTATCGCTCGATGCTCGAAAAAGGCATCTACCTGCCGCCCTCGCAGTTTGAAGCGATCTTCCTGAGCGCCGCCCATACCGACGATGACATTCAGCAGACGGTGGAAGCCGCAACGGAATCTCTTTACACCGAGGCCGTGTGCAATTGGTGAAATCGCGGCCCGCATCGAGTAGCAGGGGATTAGATTTAATTCAGAAGAGCTTAGATCCCGACAGCCCCGTAATCGGTTCCAGTTTCGGTATCGCGCACCTCGTCCTTTTCATAGGCGCGGTATGGATTCCGGCGCAGGCCCAGGCGTCGCTTACGAAGCTCAAATCCCGCGTATAGGCCGCCCGCTAGGACGGCGGCCGTGAGCGCGCCGATTGCGATGACCCGTCCAGGATGCTCGATCAGCGGTACACGCCTCGCGTCCTCGGCCTCTTCTTCCACATCCTTTGGCCGGTGCCTGCGCGCCATGCCGACAGCTTCGCGAAAATCGTCGAGTGCCTGCCTGCCTCCGCGCTCCAAAGCTCGAAAGGAGTAGACGGCTGCATACGAGAGCGGCATCGCGAGGTCTTGGCCTCCATGCACGATCTTGTGTGAATCACCGTGCTCGTGCTGATGTTGCAATAATTCTTCGAGGGCCTCGCGCAGAACATACGGCTTCGCCCATTTGCCGCGAAACGCAACACTGCCGGACTTGTCGATCAGGAAAGCCGGATTCGGCAGCTTGGAATACTTGCGATGAATCGAGCCGCGCAGGTCGTCCACAATCACCGGCATCGCAATTTCCTCATCTTCGTACAGGAGATGCGCCGCCCTGGATTTCTCGTCTTCTGAGAGGTGGGCGCCGATTCTTTCTCCCGGATGCGCCTCCCGCACATAGACGAAAAGAAACTCCACGTCATCGCCTTGAAACATCCCATAGAGATGATTGAGGCCTTTGATCGATCCCGCGGTCATGGGGCAGGTGGCCGATCCGAATACCAGCAATACGTTTTTCCGGCCCGCATAGTCGCTCAACCTCACGCTTTCGCCTTGCAGCGTCGTGGCCTTGAAGTCTGGCGCTCGCTCTCCCGGCTCGGGACCGAGGAAGGGCGCACCGTCCTCTGATTCCCGCAGGATGTCGCAGGTGAAACGTCCGTAGTTGTAGCTTCCGAATCCGAGCATGACGACTCCTTACGTTCTTATCTTAAAGCGTACCCCGAAGCGCACTCTTAATCTTGTCCAGAAATACATTCCCTCGAATGCATTTCTTCGATCGCGATTCCCCATTGGCTTCGATGCCGCTGAGGCATCACAGGTTCGAGGTTGTCCAGTTGTACACATTTAAAACGGTGAACTCCTGCGGAATGCACCGCAATTTGCCCGCCCTGTTCTAACGACGATACAATGAAAACGTTCACCTCACAGCTACTCTTTCGTCATACGTCGCTAGCATCTTTTCATACTGAGAATATCTTAAGCGGAGGTCTTTAGGATGGCGGCCTTAAAAGTTGGGGAAACAGCCCCGGACTTTGAGCTTCCGGCGGTAACGGGAAAGCAACGACATAAATTCCGGCTGAGCGATTATCGCGGCAAAAAGAACGTCGTTTTGGCCTTTTATCCGCTTGACTGGAGCCCCACTTGCACCAGTCAGATGACCGGATACAAAACATTCTGGGGCCAGTTTTCGGAGCAGAACACCGAAGTTGTAGGTATCAGCACGGATTCGATTTATAGCCACCTTGCCTGGCAGGAAAAATCGATCGGATGGCAGGATTTCCCTCTGGCCAGCGATTACTGGCCACATGGTGCAATCGCTGAGAAATACGGAATTCTGCGGGAGGGGGAACCCATCCCGGGAATCAATGAACGGGCCGTATTTATTGTGGACCGGGAAGGAAAAATCGCTTTTTCCAAGGTTTACGAGCTTGGGCAAGAACCGGACAACAAGGAGTGCCTGGAAGTTCTCCGCAAGTTGGGCTGAGCGCGGCGGGCCACTCGACAAATTGGATCGCCATCGAGCCTCTCAGGCCGTCGCAAGATACGGCCTGGAAGGCTTGATTGCTTTTACTGGTTCTGGGCTACTTGTTTCTTCTTCTTCGCGGGAGCGGCTGAAGGTTTCGAAGGAGCGGCTGCCTCCGCCTTCTTCTGCATGTCTTCGATAATTTGCGACAACTGCGCACGATCCACCACCTCGACAAAAGGCGCGGCTGCCCCCGCATTGCTCACCACAAAGATTGTGGGAGTATGCTCCAATCCCACTTTCTGACCTAACGCGTAGTCGGCATCAACCTTGGCAGTCAGTTTTCCGTCTGGATCTGGAACGAAAGGCACGGGAACCTTGTTGTCGTCGGCAAACTTCTTGATGTATTGATCGAGGTTGTCTCGCGTGATCTGCTGTTGGTTCTTAAAGGTGAATCCCCGGAAGTCGTCGCCCAGTTTCTTTGACTTGGTGTCAAAGAACCGTGCCCACACGGCGGCCTTATGGGACCATGCATGCTTCGGGAGCGGAAAGTCGTAGAGCATGACCGGAATATGATGGGCATCTGCCGCTTCGTGGACAACAGGGAAGGCCCTGGCGCAATCCGGGCATTCCAAATCTTCAAACATCACGATGGCCACCTTTTCGCCCGGAGGCGGCTTAAGCGACGAGGCATCAGCCGCGAAGGCGCTTCCCGCCAAAGCTGAAAGTGAGAAGAACAAAGCCAGCAACTTAAGAAATGGTTTCATGATTCAACCCTCAAAATTTAGGGATGCTGCCCTGAAGGCTCACCCTTGCATCATTCCAAAACCAGCCTACCCGCTCTTGCATCTAGAGGATGCTCTCGAACATGCGAGCAAGATCTGATCTTCTGATCGCAATCTCATCGTTTGTTCTAAAGCGCCTGTTCTAAAAGCGTCTGTTCTAAAGGAAAGACAGGCCCTCCCAAAATTTTACCCTAACTGTAAAGATATTGGGCCTCCCGGCTTTAGATAACCACGACGATCCCGCACGAACCTGCGATGCAAACACAACCGAAACGCAACGCCAAAACGCAATCCGGCTCGTCTATAGAATCGAACCCGGGATTCCTATTTTTTATTCCGATTTTGATCGTAATTCGAATCGATTCGAGCCTCCGGCTTTCCGGCGGATGGAACCATCTTCCAATTTGCTTGGGGTCGAGGGATCTCAGGTAAAATCAGGCCCTTGGCATCGGTTTCCTGTTTCTTTAAGAGGAAAAAACAGTCATGAAGAACTGGTCGGTGATTACATTTCTACTGGTCGCATTGAGCTTGGCAGCGGTGGCACGAGCGCAGAGTCCGGAAGGTGCGCTCACCGGCGTGGTTTCAGACGCACAAGGTGCGCGGGTAACTGGCGCCAAGGTCACGGTTTCCGCGATCGGCCTCAGTCAGACCCGCCATGCGCAGACCAACACCGTCGGCGAGTACCGAATCGAATCTCTGCCGCCGGGAGAATACGAGGTCCGGGTTGAGGCCAAAGGCTTTGCCGCGAGAACCGGGAGGATCACCGTTGCCGTTACCTCGGCGGCCACCCTGAATGTGAAGCTCCAGCCCGCCAAAGTCAATCAGACGATCGATGTCCGGGGCTCCGCCAACTCCCTCGCCACGCAGCCCATCGAATCGAGCAACAGCGTGGTCAAAACCGTGGTAGGCGTGCGCGATCTGGAAGATATGCCTTTGGCGCATCGAAGCTTTGCCAATATCGCTTACCTGTCTCCCATGACCGAGCCAGTCGAGCCTTCCGATCCCACCAAGGCCCGCATTACGGCGGTCTCCTTCGGAGGCAGTTCCGGCCTGAATGTCGATCTCTCGGTAGATGGTGGCGATAACAACGATGACTACATTGGCGGCTTCCTGCAGAATTTCTCCCCGGACGCCATGCAGGAGTTCGCCGTGCGGACAGCCCAGTTTGACGCCGATACGTCCCGCACCAACGGAGGCTCGGTGATCGTCAGCAGCCGCCGAGGAACCGATAACTGGCATGGCGGGCTTGCCGCTTACTACCGCAACCAATCGTTGAATGCCCGCAACCCGCTTGATAATCCCGTGGGTGAGCCGAAGCAGCCATTTTCCAGGGAAAACGGCATTGCCACGCTGGGCGGTCCGATTATCAAGAGCAAGCTCTGGTTCTTCTCTTCTTTTGAGTATGTGAATGAAGACGCCAGCATCGGATACAGCGCGCTGAGCCTCGATCAATTCAAGTCGTTGGCGCAACTGGCGTCTTTGGGGCAGATTCCCGGTGTCAACGCCATCAGTGTGCCAGGCTCTGTGTCTTCGCCTTTCCGCGATAGCCTGTTCTCGACTCGTGTCGATTTCGCGCAATCGGAGCGCTCGCACTGGTTCCTGCGGGGCGCTTTCGACCTCAATCAGACCGACAACGACCTGCTCCACCAGGGGGCGCTTCCCTCAACGGGCTTCACCACCACCTCGGATTACTACAGCATTCTCCTCAGCAATCAACTGCAATTTTCACCGGCCTGGGTCGGCAGCTTTACCTTCCAGGCCAACAGCTTCCATCACGAGAAGGCGCGCAACTCCGACTTTGGTTTTGCCCTGGCATTCCCGTTTAGCGCCAACTTCCATACGACTTCGGGATTTGAAACTTTCGGCGACAATCAGTTTGTTACGCCCATTACGGCATTTCCGATCAATCGCGACCAGCAGAAGTATCAATTTCGCTATGATGTGGCGCACCAGCAAGGCACGCACTCTCCTAAGTTTGGCGTGAATTTCATCCATGAGCCGGTGTTAAGTGGAAGATTGTCCGACAATCCGGAGCGGCTGATCCAGTTCACCTCACAGAACCCGACAGACCTGGTAGCCGCCGGACAGAGCCTGTCTCCCTTCTTTACCTGCAATCCGTCGGCTGCGGCTGGCGATCCCGCCGCCTGTCCTGTGGATGCCAACGGAAATCCCTTGGCGAATATCACGGATGTCGCGGGGGGCGGTGGACGCTTTGCGCAAAACGTTCAGCGGCTCGGATTCTATGGGCAAGATTCATGGCGCATCCGCTCCAATTTCACTGTGAATTACGGATTGCGCTACGACACAACTTTCGGACTCTTCAACTCCAATGGCGGCAACCAGAATCAGAACCCAGCAGTCGCTACCGTGATCGCCGAGAATCTGGCGCTCCCACATGGCGTTCCTCACGACTATCGCCTGGCTTTTGCTCCCCGGCTGGGCATTGCGTATTCGCCCGGAGGAGGAGAGAACACCGTGATTCGCGCCGGTGTGGGCATGTACTACAACGATCTCGCGCAAAACGGGTGGGTGGATGCTTTCCGGGCAGTGGTTCCTGGAACATCGAATCCGGGCATCTTAGGTGCGGGTGCGCAGGGAGCGTTGATTGACCCTAACTACCACTCGCCTTACGCGCTGCAGGCCAGCGCTGGTGTGGAGCACGCTTTCACAAGAACCTGGCGGCTGAATATCAATTATGAGCATGAGCAGGGTGTCCACCAATACAGGCGCTATGAATATACGGCCAACGATCCTGTGCTTGCGCCCAACGGCACTCTGCCTGCGTCAGCGCCAAACCTGTCGGTGTTTCGCACGGACAATCGTTCCCGTTACGACGGGGTTTCATTCGCCGTCAACCACAGCTTCTCCAACCTGTTTGAGTTGACAGCCCACTACACTCTGGCCAGCGCCGCCACCTGGGGAGCGACCGTTGGAGAGCTCTTCGACTATGTGAATGGCGTCTCCAATGTGAATCGACCCTTTGGTCCTGGCGATTACGGTCCTTCCGGCGAAGATGTTCGGCATCGCTTCGTGCTGGCCGGCACTCTGCATCTGCCCTGGAAGTTTGAAGTGAGCACCCTGTCGCAGTTTGAAAGCGCGCGCCCCTTTACTCTTACAACGGGCGTCGACATCAACGGCGATGGTGTTGTCAACGACCGTGCGGTCGTCAATGGGCAGCAGACGCCACTGGATGCTTTCCGCGGAGTGCCTCTCGCGCAGGTGGATATGCGCGTCACCAGAACTTTCCAATTCAACGAACGGATGTCGCTCCGCACCTTTGTCGAGTTCTTCAACTTGCTGAATCGGCAAAATCCCGGCAACAACTTTGTTGGAGACATCGGCACACTCAATGTGCCCCAGAATGAAGTCCAGGCGGGAAATGTAACGGACATCTGCCTGAATGCGGACTGCACCTCGACCCGTCCGATTCGCAGCCTGCGAGATCTCAGGCAGCCCGCCGGCGCGCTTGGGGACTTTTTTGGCCCCGGCACTACGGTCGGCATCCCCTTCGCAGCCCAGTTTGGCGTCAGGTTCAGCTTCTAATCCGTTCGTGGGAGCGGCGCTCTACGCAAAAAAACAGGCCGTCAGTTTTGAGGAGTTGAATGCCTTGAAACTGACGGCCCCTTCGCCGAAGAAACGCGAACGATTGTCTGCTACTTTTCCTTCTTATAGGAATCGCTGAGAGTTCCCTTGCTCTTTGCCACGGGCAGCAACGTTGGGTAAAACTGGACAAACGTAGTGTCGACGGCCGCGTGCTGGGCATGGCAGGAATAACAATCGGTAGAAGTCGGAATCATCTTCGCGGTCTTGCCGCCGTCGTCAAAGCCAAAGAAGGCCCACTTGCCGGGAAAGCGCGCCTCGTCCTTTACATGTATCTCAATCCCCATGATGTCCTGGCCTTGGAAGTTTCCGGCTTCGTTAATGGATCCCTTGCCTTCCGCCCTGCGGGCTTCAAGAACCATCATGGTCTTGTCCGGCCAGGTGCCGGTTTGCATGAATGCCTTGTAGGCTTCGGGATTCACAAAGACGTTATCGAACATGTGGTGGCCCATGCGCATCGCCGGGCTGTAGCTCATGTCGAAACCTGAGGTTACGTATACCCATTCCCGGTAGTTCTCAGGCATCTTGAGTTGCGCATCGGCGGTGTACTCAGGGCCAGTTCCGGTATCTTTCGAGCTGGGTTTGAATGCAAGGAGTGCGAACGGAATCAGTATGGCAAGCAGTGCAATTTTTGTTTTGGCGATCATGCTCGGCAGTATTCCATGAGGTAGTCGGGCGGGGTAGCGCATTCCCTGCACGGCCAGAGCAATTGGCTGCATTTATGGCGAAATGAGGCAGCTTGTAGAGTACGATTCTTTTGTGGAGCCCGCCGCCGTCCGTATACGTGTGTCTCGATGGATCTGGATTACATCGATCTGGTTTGGATTAGGCCTGTTCGATGCCACGCAGACGGTCTTTACCATGCACGCCGAGGGCATGCACCACGCTTGGGGAAAGCTGTTCGTAACCCTGCTGCTTTCTATGCTGCCTTGGGCGGTGGCCACACCGATTATCTTGAATCTTAGCCGCCTCTATCCGCTGGTGCAGGTTCGGCCCATCTCCACATGGCTGCGTCACCTTGGCACCGCCGCCGTCGTCGGCTTCGCTGCTTCCGGTTGGGTTGCGTGGCTGGAAACATCGCTGAACCCCTGGCTAACGACCTATGCCCCGAAGCCATTCATCTATTACTGGCTCGATAAGTTCTATAGCCAGTTGCTCTCGTCCCTGCTGCTTTACGGATTTGTTCTCACGATCAGCTACATCATCGATTCGCGGGAGCGCATGGCGCGCCACCAGACGGAAACGGCTCGACTCAACGAGCAGCTATCCAGGGCCCAATTGAGTGCCCTCCAGCGGCAAATGGAGCCGCATTTCCTGTTCAATGCCCTCAACGCCGTTTCCGGCCTTGTCCGCGAGGGAAGGAACGACGATGCGGTGCAAATGATCGCCGGGTTGAGCGATTGCCTGCGCCGTGTTTTGGAAGACTGTAACCGCCAGCAGGTGCCGCTAGGGGAAGAGGTGGAGTTTCTCCAGAAGTATCTGGATATCCAGAAGGTACGTTTCGGCAGCCGCCTGCAATGCAACGTAGATGTTGCTCAGGACCTTTTTCCAGCCCAGGTTCCCAGTTTGATTCTGCAGCCCATGGTGGAGAACGCGGTGAAACATGGCATCTCCAAACGAGCGAAGGGAGGCGAGATTCGGATCGCGGCATCGCGCTCGGATGGCATGCTGGTCCTGCGAATCTATAACGACGGTCCGAGCCTTCCCCCGAATTGGGAGCAGGCTGGTTCCGGAATTGGAATCGCCAACGTTCGAACCCGCCTGCAAAGCCTCTACGGCGATGCTTCCCAGTTGATCATGCGGAATTTGGAGCCGGGAGGAGTGGAAGTCTCAGTTTCGCTGCCCTTCCGTGAGGCATCGGCATGAGCCCGCCGCGTTCGACCCGGAGTGCAGAGACTCACGAGGGAAATGACTTGAGCGCGACGACGGCAAAGCCTCCGGAAGCCAGCGCCGCTCGTCGCCCAGGTGACGGTGAAAACGCTGCTGAAAAGCAGAAGATTCGCGTGCTCATAGTCGACGATGAACCTCTGGCCCGCAGCAACATCGCCTCTCTCCTGCGCCGCGATGCCGCCATCGAAATCATGAGCGAATGCGGATCGGGCGCCGAGGCGCTCACCGAAATTCGCAACAACAAACCCGACCTCGTTTTCCTCGACGTTCAAATGCCCGAGTGCGATGGCTTCGACGTTCTCGAACAGTTGGGAGCGGATGCTCCTTGCGCCATCGTGTTTGTAACCGCCTACGATCAATACGCTCTGCGCGCTTTCGAGACTGGAGCCCTGGATTATCTACTCAAGCCCTTTGACAATGCCCGCTTCGATCGTGCGCTCAGCCGCGCTAAAGAAAAAATCTTGCAGAGCAGGAGCGCCGCTGGCAACACCGGGGTGAGGAAGGCGGGGAAGCAGGCAAAGGAAGCAACCGAGCGATTCGTCATCAAGAGTACCGGGCAGGTCTTGTTCATAAAGGCGTCGGAAGTCGATTGGATCGAGGCCGCCGACTACTACGTGTGCCTTCATACAGGAAGTAAGACCCACCTATTGCGACGCAGCCTCTCGGAGCTTGAACAGGAGTTGGACCAAGGCATCTTTTGCCGGATTCATCGTTCTACGATCGTCAACCTTGATCGAGTCAGGAGCCTGGAGTTGAACGAAGAAGGCGAACATGAAGTGCTGCTGAAGGACGGCGTCAGGCTTCGTCTAAGCCGCACCTATCGCAAACAATTACAGACCCGCCTGGGACTCTGCAAATAGGTATTTGGCAAATCGGTCCTAACAATTCATACAAAATCCTATCCCTCGGTTTTGCCCACGCGCCGCCTCTTGCGCCAGCGATCCAGCACCAGCAGCGTGCCGATCCACATGGTTGCGGCGAGGTAGCCTCCGATCACGTCGCTTGGATAGTGAACGCCCAGATAGACCCTGGAAAACCCAATCGCGAAAATCAGGATCGCCGCCACCATCCAGACCAAGACGCGCAGGACATGAGATCGAATGCGCGGGGCAATCAATCCGGCAAGGACGGCATAAAAGCAGAACGAGCAAAGCGCGTGACCGCTGGGAAAGCTGTAAGAAGAAGGCGCTTTGCCAAAGAAAGGATCGGGCCGGGGCCGCTGGAAGGCGAACTTCAAAGCCAGATTGAGAGCCAGACCGCCGACCAGGGCGACTGAGAGCCAGATGGCCGCTCGATGCCAGCGCACGAACATAAAAACGGCAAAAGCTACCACCGCTTCCACGATCAGGATGCCGAATCCCATGTTCGAAATGCCGATCATGAGGCTTGTGAGGGTGGGCGAAGCGAATCCATGCACCCAGCCGCGAACTGCTAGGTCGAATGAAAGCGTATCGCCCGCCCGCATCTCTTTCGCGATCCAGCCAAAAAGAAACAAGGAAAGCACCGCGGCGATGAGGCTAATGACAGCGGTCGCCTCCATCTCCAGCGAGGGCTTGGAAAGGTGTTCAGGTTCGAGGAGGCTAAGCTCTTTGTCGTTCATTCATTTGCCGGCTTTATTCCGGTGAGCTCAAGATCTTGAATTCTAAGAATGTGTCAGCTTCGCAATCAGTTCATCCAACTTGGAAAACAACTTCGAATTGTCCTCACGAGGATAGGCTGCCAACGACTCCGCGTGCCGGGGCAAGTTGAAGAGAAACGATTCCACCCGCTCCTTATTCAATTCTTCCCACCACACGCCGTAGCCGGTCTTATCCAGATAATAGGCATTGAAAATCTGCTCAAACTGGTGCTTTACCGGAACGGCCAGATACGGCTTACCCAGGTGGAGCGCCTCACTGACCAGCGAGAAGCCCGCGTTGGCGATAATTGCCTTGCAGCTCGCCAGGTCTTTGAGAAAGCCTTCCATGCTGGGCTTCTTAAACAGAATGCTGCCCTCTTGGCCTTCTTTGCCAAACCCGTAGGCGACGAAGTTGGTGTGTACCTGTTTCAGCAGTTTGGCCAGATCGGCCGAGGGCGAAGTGACATAGACCAGGATGTGATCGCAGTTTACAGGCTTCGTGTTCAGCACTTCGCTGCGCAGAATTGGCGGAACAAGAAACGTATTGCGGCGGCGGACACGAGCCGGGAAAAAAGACGTGACCAGGTAGGCATCCGCTCGCGGCGTCATCAGGCGCGTGAGCAGCTTGGCTGCGGCCGCATCGCGCCTCGATCCCTTGGGTATCGAGATCTCCGCGTTGGTCAAGCAGTGCTGATTGTCGATCGAGATAATGGGCAAGCGGCGTCGGCGTCCGGCGTGGCACGAGAGCGGCTCAAAATCCGTGATTACAAGCTCGGTCTCCCACTGGTCCATTCTTTCCGTGAGCTTTGCCAGGCTGCGGGCGGCGCGGGGAGCGGCAACCAGGTTTTTGGCGAGCGTCTTCCGGTAGCGGACGCGGTTGTTCACGTACGCCAAGTGAAACCCGAAAATCTCCGTTACGTCGAAGTCGCGGCCCAGGTTCTGCAGCCCGCGATCAAACGAGGCAACACGCACGGTATGCCCTTTTTGTTGAAGGTGAGAGATGACTTCTTTCGCTCGCGTCGAGTGGCCCGATCCTTCGCCATTCACGCCATACAGAATATTGGCCATTGTTGAAGGCAGTATAGGGCGTTTGCAGTGTTTCTGCACGTTGCCTGGGAAAATGCTCTAGCCGGAGTGGCCTCGCGGGTAGTGAAGTATGACTCGCAAGAGGCGCGCAGCGCGGGCTTATTTATGACTTTGCCGCGACTAGATCGTGAACCGATACAAACCGCCGCCCTTCCTCCGCATACTTCTGCAGCAGCCGTCTGGTGGCTTCAACCGTAAAGCTGCGGTCGGTGCCAAAGGCCACGTGTCCTCCATCGTGCAACAGAACGACTTCTCCGCGCCGATGTCGATCCACCTGCCGGGTGACCTTGCCGATGATCGCTCCCGCCGAAGCAGCGCTCCAATCGTAACCGGTTACCGACCACATCACCGGCAAAAGGCCCATGCCCCGCGCCGTGCTCAACACGTCGGGACGCCGTCCTCCAAAGGGCGGTCGGAAGAGCCTAGTTTCTCCGGCTTCCAAACCTGCATCTGCCATCGCCTTGGCGCAATCGGTCAGCTCCTGCCGCAGCCGCCCGGGTGACACAAAAATAAGGTTTGGGTGGCTATAGGTATGGTTGCCGATCGCGTGCCCGGCTTCGTGGATGGCGCGGACAATGTCCGGCCTCTTCGCTGCGTATTTTCCGATCAGAAAGAATGTAGCCTTGGCGTTGTAACGGGCCAGCAGATCGAGCAGGTGCAGGGTGTGTGGGTCGTTAGGGCCGTCATCATAGGTAAGGGCAATTTGTCCCGGATCGCCTCCGTGGGTCAGGGTGCGTCCATAGAGCTGGGATTCGGGCCCCATGGTGGCGTATCCGGCATAGCTGGCGGCTGCGCCGGCAGCCACGGCTGTAAGTAGACCAAGCATGAAGGTGTCTACAAATTAGCAAGTACCAATGCCAGGATACAAATCTCCCAAGGCGCCCTCTTGATTTCCACAGGATCCGGCAATTTCTCAAGTTGCGGGCAGGTCGCTTGCGATATATGCTGCCGCCAGTTAGCTTTCTTATTTGTCCCAATGGCGAAGCTTTTTGAACCTCCCCGTTATATAGCTGTGGAAGGCCCCATTCGCGTGGGGAAGAGCACTCTGGCGAACGTGATCGCCGACCGGCTGAATGCCCAGCGTGTGATCGAGCCGGAGACCAATTCGTTTCTGCGCTCCTTTTACGAGGGCGAGCGCGGGGCGTCCTTTCAAACTCAGTTTGCGTTTCTCATCCAGCGCTTTGAGCAGCTTCGCGCGCTCGAAGTGGGTCCAGGCTCGCAAAAGGCCATTGTGGCCGACTACATCTTTGAAAAGGACAAAATTTTCGCTTATATCAACCTCGCTGATGCCGAGTTGGAGGTCTACAACCGCTACTACAATTTTTTTCGGGAGCAGCTTCCCATTCCCGATCTGGTGATCTATCTGCAGGCTTCACCGGATGTTCTGAAGAAACGGCTGCGCAAGAAGAATGTTGCCGCGGAAACCGCGGTCAGTGACGATTACATCGAGGAAGTAGTACGGGCTTACGAGCATTTCTTCTTTCACTACACCCTGTCCGATCTGCTGGTGGTGGATACCAATGACATCGACTTTGTGGAGCGCCATGCCGATCTTCAGGAATTGCTAAGGCGGGTGAGCGAGCCGATCCGAGGAACCCAATACTTCCTGCCCCTTGGCTCCCCGGGTGCGGCTGGCGCTTAGGCAAGCCGTGCGGGCCGCCCGCTTCATTGCTCCCGGAATATAAGGCGTATAGAATCCGTTTTATGCAAACTTGCAAGTCTCGCCTGTTGCTTGCCGTCTTCGTAGCCGTTTCCATTGTTGGCCTTGCGCGACCGGGTTTTGCCCAACAGGGTTCTGCCCAAGCGGAAAAAGCCCCTTTAAAGATTCCCATGGTCAGGCCGAATCTCTATCCGGCTGAAGCCAACGGACGGGAGGAGATTCAGTCGGCTATCAAGGAGGCCGGAGCAACGAACAAGCGTGTGCTGATCGTTTTTGGCGCGAACTGGTGCGGCGATTGCTATGCCCTGGATTACGGCTTTCATCGGCCAAAGATCGAACCGCTCTTGACGTCGAATTTTCAGATCGTCCATGTCAACGTGGGCCAGTTCGATAAGAATTTGGACATCGTAAAGCAGTACAAAGTGCCGCTGGAGAAGGGGATTCCTTCCCTGGCCGTGCTGGATGGCCGCGGCGGCCTCCTGTATTCCACGCCGGAGTTCGAGAAGGCGCACATCATGTCCGAGGACGACATCATTCAGTTCTTGAATACCTGGAAACCCGGCGCTCATGCCCAGAAGGCCGGCGCCAAGAAGGTGGAAGCCCAAAAGTAGGGCAATCGGGTTACGCTTCTTCACAAAAGAAATTCTCAAGCGGAGTCGCTCCAAGTTCCAAGTTCCAAAGCCAAGCGGCTCCGCTTTCGCTTTTTTGGTGGTTCACAACTCACGGAACTTGTGGCTATAATTTGGCAGTGCCGCAAATCCCAAAATGCGGCGACAGGTGGTATCGGGTCGATTCCGAACTGCACTGGAGGCAATATGAGTCTTACCACGTTTGAGAGTGGCCGCTGTCCTCTTCCACGGCCTAAAGTCACCGCCCTTACAATTCAAGAAAAAAAAGCCAGGCATGAGCCCATTGCCTGCCTCACTGCGTATGACTACGCTACCTCGCGCCTTGTGGACGAGGCCGGCATCGACCTGGTGCTGGTCGGAGATTCGCTGGCCCAGGTGGTTCTGGGCTACGACAATACGCTGCCGGTGACGGTCGACGAGATGCTCCATCACACCCGTGCCGTTCGGCGCGGCGTAAGGTCGGCCATGGTTGTCGCCGATATGCCGTTTGGGGCCTATCACCAGGATGCCCGCGAAGGTGTCCACAACGCGTTGCGCTTCGTGAAAGAGGCCGGAGCCGAGGCGGTAAAACTGGAAGGCGGCGAGAAACGCGTGGAGCTGGTTCAACGGGTGCTGGATGCGGAGGTGCCGGTGATGGGCCACATCGGGCTAACGCCGCAATCGTTGCACAAGATGGGTGGATTCAAGGTGCAGGGCAAAGACCTGTCCGGCATCGAGAGCCTGATGAAAGACGCCGTGGCTCTGGATCGCGCCGGTGTCTTCTGTCTGGTTCTGGAAGGCGTGCCGCGCGAGGTGGCAGCCATGATTACCAAAGAGATTTCCACCCCTACGATTGGCATTGGCGCCGGCCCCGACTGCGACGGTCAGATCCTTGTGTTCAACGATCTCGTCAATCTCACGTTTTCTCCTGCGGCCAAGTTCGTGCGCCAGTACGGCGATGCGGCGGCGCTGTTCAAGAACGCCGTGCGGAGCTTTATTGCCGACGTGGAATCGGGCGGTTATCCATCCGATTCGGAGTCCTATCATCTTTCGGCCGAGACCAGGGCCGACTTGGAGGCGATCTTGCGCCGCAAGCAGCTTCGCACCAAGCAGCCGTTGGCCATGAGTCGCTAATCGAGCCAAGGTGAACGCTCCTCCGATCATTCACTCCGCGCACGAACTCACGGCGTTGGTCAGGCACGCCCGGCGCGAAGGGCGGCGCATTGGTTTTGTCCCTACCATGGGGGCTCTACATCAGGGACATCTCTCGCTGGTGCGTACGGCGCGCTCCCGGTTGGATCTTGTTTTTGCTTCGGTTTTTGTTAATCCCACCCAGTTCGGGCCCAGCGAAGATTTCTCTAAATACCCGCGCACGCTCGAGAAAGACTGCGAACTGCTGGCGCAAGAGAAAGTCGACTATGTTTTTGCCCCGCCGGTGGAGGAGATCTATCCGCAGGGAGCGTCCACCTGGGTCACGGTCGAAGGCTTGAGCGATAAATTGGACGGGCGCTCGCGGCCAGGTCACTTTCGCGGCGTCACCACCGTGGTCTCCAAGCTCTTCAACATCGTGCAGCCCGATCTGGCCTTCTTCGGCCAAAAGGATGCGGCGCAGGTGGCTGTGATCCGGCGCATGGTGCGCGATTTGAATTTCGATGTTGAGATTGTTGTCTGCCCGATTGTCCGGGAGCGGGACGGGCTGGCAATGAGCTCCCGCAATGTTTACCTCAATCCCGAGCAGCGCAGGCAGGCCACCGTGCTGTACCGCTCGTTGATGCGGGTGCAGTTCCTCGCAGAAGCCGGAGAGAATGCCCCCGAAGAGAACGCCCAAAGAGACGCCGCCGGCCTAGTCGCGGCAGGAAAGCAGGTCATCGCCCAGGAGCCGGAAGTACGGCTCGATTATTTTGAGATTGTCGATCCGGACACGCTCGATCCGGTGCCGGACATTTCTTCCGGAGCCTTGGTTGCTGTAGCGGCCTATGTAGGGCCAACGCGGCTGATCGACAATATTCTGCTGCTAGGGACGAAGCCGAAGTAGGATTTTAATCAGGCATTTTTCAGAGCTATAAGTTGCTTTCAGCGCGTTCCCATTTTTATCTTTCCAGACACAAACGGATTGCCTGCTGCTATATACCGCAATGGCATCTCGGCGGATTTGGTTATTCCTATCCTTGGAGTAACGCCGATCTCGGACACAACATAGCCGTCGTCGGCAACGATAAGATCGGAGCGGGGGCTTAGCAAATCCTTGCCATTGTCGCGCTCGCGCGTAATCCCAAGGGCTTCGCAAAGTTTGCCCGGCCCGCTGGCAAGCGAGCGGAGGCCACGTACCGAATGCAAATCTGCATTGTCGAGGCCGCGAGCTTCCGCCATCTCTTCAGTGCCCGCAATCGGTTCGAGGGCACGAATCAACAAACATCCTGCCTCGCCCTCCGGTAGGCACGAGATATTCAGGCAGTAATACACGCCATAAATAAAGTAGATATAAGCGTGGCCCGGAGGCCCAAAGATGACCTGATTGCGCGCGGTCCGTCCGGCGGCGGAGTGGGCCGCCCCATCATCGGCTCCCAGGTAGGCTTCAACTTCTACAATGCGCCCGGCCCGTCCGGATCGGCCATCCTTGCGCACAATCACTTTGCCCAGCAGCTCCGGAGAGACCTGACGAGGGTCACGGTCGAAAAAGGAGCGGGGGAGAAGAGTCCGAGAACGGCCGGCGACGTTTTTTTCCATGTCAGACCTCGGACCTTAGACCAAAGACTATTGCGGAGAATGATCGGGCATCATCCGCTCTCGTCCTTTCCCTTCCCGCCGAATCTACGTTTCGCGCAACGTCGTAGTTTTCATTCAAATCTGCGGCGTGCTCCGTTCATTCTTGCAGCAGGTTCTACCCTACGGCAATACGCCTTCCGTACGAAGCTGATCGCCAACTTTCGACCATGGTGTAGGGCTCATGTGCATGCCGATCACCTTGTCCGGCGTAATGCCGGCATCGCGCACTGCATAGGTAATTTCCAGTTGCGATTCGGAGGAGACAAACGATCCGTTGGGTCCAAACGGTTGGAGCTCCTCCCCGGTGTGGAGCAGGCGGGCGTCTGCAATGTACGTCATCAGCATATTTTGGGTCGCGTGGCGGATCGGAAAGAGAACAATCTGATTTTGCCCGCTGCCAATCACGGTTCGTGCAGAAATCGGGCGAACAATGCGCTTGGCCTTCGGGCTCCGTGTCAGGTCATCCGGATGAATTGTGTGTGGAGCGGTGAGCAGTCTCTGCATGGTGCTGGCATTGGCGTCGCACACGTAAATGGGAATCCCGCGGGCCGCGTACTCACGGATGCCGCCGATATGCCAGAAAAAACTGGTCGACGCAATCACGGCTTTGACCGGAACACCCGGAAACCGGCGTGCCGCCTCGTCCAGCACCCGTTTCGAATATGCGGCGGAAATGGGCGCATCGATCACCACGATGCCGTCCGCTTGATGCACCAGCGTGGTATACCACGAACCCGGAATCTGAACGATCCCCGGAGCAATCTCGGCGATAGGCAGATTCACAGCCGGGGCGCTGGCTACCGGCTTTCCGAGTTCCAGGCCGTCCAAATTTGTTCGCTTCAGGGCGGCTGCATCCGCTTCGGACTGCGGAAGAACCGCGAATGCGTCCTGGTCGAGTGGAACATCTCCATGGGCCTCAGTGATCGTATTGGTGAGTCGGATGTCGCCGTTGCGGAAGATGTCCGCTTGAAACGGAACGCGGAGGCCGTCAACAGTGTTCCAATTCATGTATTCCGTTCGCTCCACCACGTCGCCCCAGGCATTCCAGGCAACGGCTTCGCTCGTTACCTCTTGAAAATCGATGGTTGCCTCGGTTGCGCTGGGAAGCCCGGAGAAAACATCGATGAAGATCCTCACCAGATAAGGGCCATGGTGGAATCGCACCACGTGCTGCGTCATTTCATGCCGCACCACATCTTTCTCAAGCTCGAGATCCGTAGCGGTATCGGCAAGAAGTAGCGTCCGAAGGGCATTGCACGTTTCCCAGGAGTGTGGCGACAGGGTGACGATCGGAGCTGCTGGTTTGCCATCGGTGATTGTGGTGTTCTGTATCAAATCGCGTGTTACTAGAACGCGTGTGGTAGTTGTGCCGTTCACACTCTCGCTCAATGATTTATGGTTTTGAAAATCGTCGATCACTGTACCGGTGCTAAAGGTTGCGTAATAGGGAGCTCCAGGATGATCGTTCTCCACTGTGTCAAAGGATACGGACTGTGCGGTTACTTTCATCGACTTCAGCGTCCGAAGATCGCGGCGTACGCTCAACACCTCGATGGAATGCGCCACAAGGGAATGGGCCGAACTGGAAGTCTCAGCCTTCATGGGTTGGAGAAAAATGCCCATAAGTAGGGCGAGAGCTGGCAAGCTCAAGGTTAGTTTGCCCCGGAAAACTCGATTGCCGCATACTGCAACCCGTCCAGACTGGTCCTGTCCGGCTGGAAATAGAAACAGCTTGTCGCTCATGTTGACTCCGCAACGCTGAAGTTCAGAAATTTGATCTGGCTGTCCTTCGATAGACGCGCCGTTGCAGATTTTGTGAGCCGTGACAAGACACACCGAATCGCCGAATAGAGGACATAGAAGACAAGGCAAACAAAGTGGATCAAGGCGGCACACAAATACCTGCGGATAGGCAATCGGTATGCCTGAAGGCACGACAAAGTGATCTAGATAACCAGAAGTATCTGTTTCTTCACCTTCTAGCTATCTCATGCCGGTGCTTCTATAGGCGATCCACCCGTTTACGTTGTTCTCGAGGATATCGAGAGGCACCGCGCCGGAACCAAGCACCACGTCATGAAATTCTTTCAAGTCGAATCCGTCGCCGAGTTCGCGGCGGGCGCGGGCGCGTAGCTCTTTGATCTTCAATTCGCCGGTTTTATAGGCGAGGGCCTGTCCCGGCCAGGCGATATACCGGTCGATTTCGTTGGTAATGTCCAATTCCTGCTTCGGAGCATTGTCCATGAAATAGCGGATGGCCTGCTCGCGTGTCCAGTGCTTGGCATGCATGCCGGTATCGACTACCAGGCGCACGGCGCGCCACATCTCGTAAGTTAGCTGGCCGAATTTGGAGTATGGGTCTTTGTACATTCCCATATCGTCTCCAAGGGATTCGGCATAGAGCCCCCAGCCTTCCACAAAAGCCGTATAGCCGGCAAAGCGGCGAAACATAGGCTGCTCGCCCATTTCCTGGGCTCTCGCAAGCTGCAGATGATGCCCCGGCACGGACTCGTGCAAGGTAAGCGCCATCATCTCCCACTTGGGCCGCGTCTCGGGCTTGTAGAGATTCACGAAGTAAGTACCGGCCCTGGAGCCGTCGGCTGCGCCTTGGCGATAGTAGGCCGTGGTAGTGTCGGGTGCGAAGGCGGCTGGGATTGCCTCTACTCCGTAGGGCAGGCGAGGTAGCGTGCGGAATACTTTCACGAGGTTTGGATCAATGGACTTGGCAACGGCCTCATAAGCCGTGAACAACTCTTCTGGAGTCTTATAGAAGAATTGCGGGTCGGTGCGCAGGAACTTAAAGAACTCTTCCCGTGAGCCTTTGAAGCCGGCCTGCTGCATCACCTTTTCCATCTCACCCCGGATTCGCTCAACTTCATGTAGTCCGGTTTCATGCACCTGCTCGGGAGTGAGATTGGTGGTTGTGAAGTCGCGCACAAAGAATGCGTAAAGTTCACCGCCATGCGGCAACTGCCATGCGCCCACCTGGTCGAAGCAGGCCGGCAGATATTCGCTCACAAAAAATTGTTTGAATTTCTTGAAAGCGGGAACCACCTGCTGCTGGATGGCTTGCTGCGCCTCGGTTCGGAGCCGCTGCTGGTCGACGCTGGGAATGTTTTTGGGGAAACTCTTGAACGGCTTATAAAATCCGCTTTGTTCCGGATCGGAGACAATTTGCTTGTCGATCTGCGCCGGAAGCCGTTCCATGATTACCTTTGGATGCACCATGCGTTCGCGGATGCCCTGGCGCATCAACGCGATGGTCTGGTCCAAGGGCACGGGAAAAGTCTTGAGCCGGGTGATCCAGTCTTCATAGTCCTTCACGGTCTCAAAGCGCAAGGCATCGGCAAGATCGTCGATGGTCTGAATGCCTTCCCGCTGGTTGAGCGGAAGCAGAAACCAGTGAAAATTGTATCGCTCGATGCGGCGCTCATAACCCTTCTTGAAAAGGTCGTAGTTAAGCTGATCGGCGGGCGGCAATGCCGAGCGCTCAATCTTGGCCAGTCTGGCGAGAACATCCTGATTGTGCTGGTTGCTGCGCGCGTGGGCTTCCAGGCTATCGTCGGACCAGCGGTCATTCCAGCGACGATCGCCGAGCGAGGAGGCCTCCTCCGGGCTGTGCTCCATGTCGTAGTCCCATTCGGCGGTAAAGAGATCGTGCAGGCTTTTTGCTGCGGCATTCGGGGGATTTGTTTGTCCCAGTGCCGAAAGGGCGTAGAGAACGAGCGCAAGAGTCCAACAACGCATGGGTGATGTACCTCGGTGGGAACATTTATAACAAAGGCGATGCCAGGGTTAAAATTGCGAACTGAAATAAAGCATCTGCTTTCCTAGGAAGTTGGAAGATGTGAAGTTTGGAAGATGTGAAGTTCGAAAGACGAAGTTTGGAATCGGGCAACGCTGGAAAGGTAGCAACCAGGAGTTTATGGAAATGACGAGTCTTCGCAAATTTCTTTCGCCGATGCTTTTTCTGGTTTGCTCGGCGGCGTTGATGAATGCCGGTACAATTCCCGCCGGAAGTCATGCCATTGTCAGGATCAATGGCGCCTTGAGCTCGGGCACAGCCCATAAGGACGAAGCTTGGAGCGGAACCCTGACGAAAGACATTACGTCAAATGGCAAAGTCGTCGCCCACGCCGGAGATTCCGTGAAGGGCAAAGTAACCTATGTGAAGCGCAGCGGACGCCTTCATGCTCCTGGGCAATTGACTCTACGGCTCACGTCGATTCATGGAGATACGGTCTACAGTTCCTCTGTGGCGCGCAAAGGCAAGAGCCATACGAAAAGCAATGTGACCAAGATCGGCGGAGGGGCCGCCGCCGGCGCCTTGATAGGCGGAGTTGCGGGAGGCGGCGCAGGTGCGGCGATTGGTGCTGGAGCGGGCGCGGCAGCCGGAACTGGCTTGGCGGCCGCAACCGGAAAAGAAGAGGCATCGATACCGGCGGAAAGCGTGCTCTCCTTTACGATCACCGGATCGGTCGCCCATCACAGCAGCAAACACAAATAGCGGGAAGAGCTTGAAAGCTCCAAACGCACTTACGATTCCTTGATCGCTTCCAGGGCGGCGGCGGCGTGCTCTTCCGGCTTGATTCCTGAAATGATCTTGGCGATCTTTCCTTCGGGGCCGATCACAAACGTGGTTCGTTCAATGCCCATGTACTTTCTGCCGTACATGCTCTTTTCTTTCAGCACATCGAACTGCTTGGCCACGGCCTTGTCGGTATCGGCCAGTAGGGGATAAGGCAGCTCATATTTCACCTTAAATTTGTTCTGGGCCGTGGGTTTGTCGGGGGAAATCCCGAGTACCACCGCGCCGGTTTTCCGAAGCTTTTGGTACGAGTCGCGGAACTCGCAAGCTTCGCGAGTGCAGCCGGATGTATCCGCCTTAGGATAAAAAAACAAAACAACGGGTTTTCCGCGATAATCTTTAAGTGAGAGCTTGTTGCCCTCTTCGTCGAGCAGGGCAAAGTCGGGAGCTTTATCATTGATTTCCATGGTTTCCATGAGCCTCATTCACATTTTTCGCAAACTGCATTTATACAGCAGAAGGCGTTTCCAGGTCATCGCGGTGTTGTTGCTGACCTGTGCGGGATTGTGGGCGGTTCCGAACGTCCTGCAGCACCGTAACTCGCATAAGCTGCGCGCCACTGCCCTGCTTGAGCTCACCACCGATAGCAACGGAGTTACGCATAGCCAGCTTACGCCCATCACCATTCTGATCGACAATCGCTTTCGCGATGCCAGCATCTACGAGCGCAAGCCGCGTCCTATGTCTCTTGAAAACGGCGTGGTTTACGAGGCGCAAAAATCGGGGGTGCCGACTGGCTATGTCACCATCCTCAATGGCGAAGAAAAGGATGGTATCTGGGTGGCGCTAGGAAAGTGGCAGGCGGCTGCCGCGAAGCCTGCGCCTGAAAAGCCGGCGCTTGCGGCTGATGCAACCGTGAGTGCCCCCTCCGGCTCGTCTACGCCGGATGATCGCCCCATCCTCCACCGCGGGAATGCCCCTGCCTCTACGCCAACCCCTTCAACGCCCGCCCCGTCGGCACAAGCGACCCCGGCTCCTCCCTCCGATCCGGACCGTCCGGTGCTGGTTCACCCTGGGAATGCTTCCGGTGCTACGCCGACCCCAACGCCTGAAACGCCTACGGCGCAAGCGAGTCCTACGCCCGAGCCCCCTCCAGATCCAGATCGCCCGGTATTGGCCCACCGAGGGAAGAATCAACAGCCAGCAGCAAAGTCTGGAATTTCACCAGTGCAAACCACCTCGGGGCCTCCACCTCCTTCGGACCCGGATCGTCCAGTCCTGTCCCGCAAAGGCGAGGTAAAGGAAACCAAACTACCTGCCGGATCTGTGAAAGCTGGAAAGCAGGTGCTCGTGGCCGTCTCGGACGCCCAAGCGACGGAGACCCGATCCTACGAATATATTTGGAAGACGGGCGAAGAGCAGGAAATCCAGTTCAAGATGCGCAAGCTTGCCCTGGCGCAGTTGCCGCGTGATAGCTCTGGCGTCACGGAAGCGGCATTTTCCAAGGTTGTGATGCGGTCATTCGACGTTGACCTTACCAACGATGCGATTGTGGTATTTTCCGCCGAGCTGCCGGGGCCAACAAGCAAAGACTCGTCTGGAGCGCGCTCTGCAACCCGCTACGTTACCGTGATTGCGCGCGTCGATATCGAGGGCAATCCTGAGAAACTGGCGGCCAGCGTAGCCGATTCTTCCAAGTTGGATGTGGTCCCGCGCCTGGAACTGATCGATGCTGTGGACGTGGATGGTGATGGACTGGCGGAACTGCTCTTCCGCGAGTATGGCTTCGACCAGAAAGGGTTCGTGATCTATGGAGTGGGACATGGAACGCTCTCAAAAATCTTCGAGGGCGCCACGCAGCCGCTCCGCTCACCGGCGGATACCGCTACGGCCAACCACTAGGCCGCGGACGTAAGCACATCCGAAAAGGCGATTTTGCTGCACTGGCTCTCCACTGAAGGAGATCTGTGTGGCATTTGAACTCAGAGCACCCACCAACTAAGATGTTCCGTTTGCCGGTCAAGGTCCGAACCCGCAATCGGCAAAACCTAGAGGAAAAACGAGGAGAATCATGCGCAGAAGTGCTCTTATTTTCGTTTCGCTCCTGCTTCTAGCCGGCGTTTCGGCGTTTGCTCAGCAGAGTTTCGACAGCGTGCAGATTAAAGTCCAGAAGGTTTCTGGCACCGTATATATGCTCGAGGGCGCTGGTGGAAATATTGGCGCATCCGTAGGTGAAGACGGCATTGTGATCGTGGACGATGAGTTTCTGCCTCTGGCAGACAAGATTGAAGCGGCTCTCAAAGGAATCACCGACAAGCCGATCAAGTTTGTGCTCAACACTCATTGGCACGGGGACCACACCGGAGGCAACGAGCACTTTGGAGCCGAGGCCCCGATCATCGCCCAGGAAAATGTTCGCAAGAGGCTCTCAACGGGCGGGACCAGCCGTTTTGGCAATACTCCTCCAGCCAAAAAAGTGGCGCTGCCGATCATTACCTTTGAGAACAACGTCTCCGTGCACCTGAACGGCGAAGACATTCGCGCGATCCACTTTCCCAACGGACACACCGATGGCGATGCGGTTATCTTCTTTCCGCAGGCCAACGTTGTTCACATGGGAGACGATTTTTTCAATGGCGGCATGTTCCCGTTCATCGATATCGATAGCGGCGGAAGCGTGCAAGGAATGATCGCCGGTGGAGAGAAAGTGTTGGCCGAGACGCCCGACGATGTAAAGATCATCCCCGGCCACGGTCCGCTTGGAAACAAGGACGACCTTCGCAAATTCCTCACGATGCTGCGCGAGACTTCGGCCGCGGTTCAGGCAGGCATCAAGCAGCATAAGACCATGGAGCAGCTCAAGAGCGAAAAGGTTCTTGCCAAGTGGGACTCTTTCGGAAAGAGCTTTATCAACACCGACACGTTTGTCGAAATTCTGTATGCCAGTTTGACTCAGAAGCCCACTGGTCCCAAGAACTCACACGGACACGTGACAAACTAGAACTAACTCAAATATGTGCGCGAAGCGCCAGGCCTTAGCCCAGCTTCTTCTTCAGAAGATCGTTGACAAGCTCCGGGCTGGCTTGGCCTTTCGTCGCCTTCATCACCTGCCCCACAAAAAATCCCATCACGGTTGTCTTGCCCGCGCGGTACTGTTCCACCTGTTTTGGATTGGCCCCGACGATCTCGTCGATGATCGCTTCGATGGCTGCCACATCGGTAATCTGTTGTGGCTTTTCTCGCTCATAAACAGCGGGGAAGTCTTCGCCCGATTCGAAAGCCTTGTCGTACAGATCTTTCAGGATCTTTCCGGAGATGGTCTTGACCTCCACCAGGTCGGCAGACATCGCGATGCCCTTCATCGAGATGGGCGACTGTTCAATCTCCAGGCCCTTCGCCTTAAGCCGTCCCATCAGCTCGCTTTGGACCAGATTCGCTACCCGTTTGGGATTCTTTGAAGCGCTGGCTGCCTCTTCAAACTGGTCCGCTAGCTGCTTGCTTCCGGTGAGCACCTGGCTGTCCTGCTCGCTGATTCCGTATTCGGCTACAAAACGCTTGCGCCGTGCCTCCGGCAGTTCCGGCAGGAGCTTGCGAATCTCCTCCTGGTGGTGAGCATCTACGACCAGGGGAAGCAGGTCCGGTTCCGGGAAGTAGCGGTAGTCGTGCGCCTGCTCCTTGGAGCGCAT